>Ga0315902_10002375_pt1 | contig 29409 bp, 26 predicted proteins | sample LakEriMetagenome_9_FD_203523 | JGI IMG/M metagenome (GOLD analysis project Ga0315902, IMG submission 203523) | Freshwater fungal communities from buoy surface, Lake Erie, Ohio, United States - Buoy 12 MA117 | ecosystem: Environmental > Aquatic > Freshwater > Lake > Lake biofilm | place: USA...
AAGTATCAAAGTAATGCTGGTTTTGGTGATCTTGCTTGGGAAAGAGACTACAACCCAGCAGCTAATAAGAATTTTTAGCCTTAAAAATCCAATAATAACCCTTGCGGAAACAGGATAAAATATAACGAACCCCTACCGTTAGGAAAAATGATGGCTCAGACGAATTTCCGTGCCTCCGATATGTCAGGCACTGCTAAGGCTCCCGCTCCTGCTCCAAAGGCTCCTGCCAAAAAAGCTGCTGCTAAAAAAGTAGAAGCACCTGTAGTTGAAGAAGCTGTAGTCGAAACACCTGCTGAAGAATCTGAGTAGTCATGCCGATTACCAGTATTGCTGGTGTATCTGAAGACGCTCTTAGTCTAAAAGTACTTCTAGACCAGGTACTACAAGTCATTGTTGACAGATATGCTCATCACGCTGTCACCCTGCCCACCCGTCAGTATTGGACTATGGGTCAGGAAGCAATTGATTGCGAACAGTTAGTTTTATCTTTTCAGCAACTATATATTGGTCCTCCCGGAGACGAAGCAACATCCCCTCAAAGATGTAATTCTCCGCGTAGTGCAGTTTTTAAAGCAACTATTGCTCGTGAGATACCTACTGCAAACGGTAGAGGTCACGCCCCTACCGAAGAGAAAATTCAAGAAGCAGCATACATTTCTGCTGTTGATGCTTGGGTACTCCTAGATTGCGTAGCTTTCTTAGATCAGTGGGAAGTTACTGGAGCATTTGGTCTTGGTGTTATTGGAACCGTAGATGCTGAGTCCCCAGAGGGTGGTTTTCAGACAGTTACTGCCACCTTTACAATTGCGGTTCCGTAATGGCTACTGTCTCTAGAATACAAAATATTAACCTATCTAAGGCTCAATTAGATTATCTACTAAATAATCCTGCTGGTCCTGTAGGCAGAAGTTTGGCTCGTAGAGGTAGAAAAGTGCTTGCCGCAGCACGTGGGCAAGTTGGCGTAGATACTGGAAGATTAAAAAAATCTCTAAGAATGACCCACGAAAGAAGTTCTCGTGGACAGTTTGTCCGAGTTGGATCTCAACTTAACTACGCCCTGCTTCACCACGAGGGGAGTAGACCACACATCATCACTCCTACTCGCTCACAAGTAATGGTGTTTAACAAGGGAGCAAGAGTAATTTATGCAACTTCTGTGCGACACCCTGGAACGCGAGCAAATAGGTATCTCACAAATAATCTATACTTAGCATTAAAGGATTGACGCACTAACACTACAAAGACAAAGGAAAAACATGTCGCGATTTAAGGACTTTGGAGCACCAAACGCTGGTGTTACACAAGAAAAGCTTTCATTTAAAATCTATGATGAAGATTTTGAATGTATCCCAGTACTACCTGGAAAAACACTTTTAAGTTTTGCAGAATTAAGCTCATCAGAAGATGGCGCTGAATCAGCAAAAGCAATCAATGTTTTCTTTAAAAAGGTATTAACCGAAGAAAGTTATGCCCGTTTTGACGCTTTAACTGAAGATCCTAACCGATTAGTTACAGTTGAAACTTTGGCTGAAATTGTTAACTGGATTATTGAGGCTTACACAGACCGCCCCACGCAGGGGTCAGAGGTCTCCTTGACTGGGGAATAGACCTTTGGCCCTACATCAACGGTAAGTGTTTGATAGCTGGAATCAAATTGGAAGAGTTGGAAATTAGAGATATGCTAGATGTATTGCACTACCTCTTTGAAGACGACTTGTCCGTTTACTCTGCCGAACACTTTGAGTCAAAAAATAAGGTAAGAAAGTCTGTATACCCTATTTTACTTGGAAAACCTTACAAATTTTCAATGGATGAATCTCCCAAAAATCAATACGATTTTGATGATTACTCAATGCCTACCCAAAAAATTGATAGGTCAGTTAAGCCTTACATGCCTCCTACCAATTTTAATCCTGATGCTCCAAATCCTTTTGGTAGCGCTCTTAGAGAAGCGCCACTAGGGTAGGTAGTTTTCCATGGCTGTAATCGGTTCCGCTGACATTGTTATTAGAGCAATAACAACTAATTTTGAAAGAGATGTTAAAAAAGCTCTAAAATCTGTCAACACCTCAGGTGGTAGTGGGGGTGGAAAAAACGCCTTTGCAAAAATTGGAGACGATGCAGAAAAAGCCCGTCTAAAATTTAATAAATTAATTAAAACAGGGTATGCGTTAACTCCTGCTATAACTGGAACAGTCGCTGCGGTTGGCGATCTAGCAATGGGTCTATTTGCTGTTGGTTCAGCGGTAGGTGCTGCTACACCGGCTCTTGTTGTGTTGCCTGGAATCCTTAGTGCTGTTGCTCAAGCTGGTATTGCTGCAAAACTAGCCTTTGCGGGGGTTGGAAAAGCAATCTCTGCTTTAATGAAGCAAAAAACCTCTGGCGGGGGTGGCACAAACGATAATGCTGTAGCAGATGCTCGTAAGCGATTGGCTAAAGCCTATCAAACAGCAGCAGATCAAATGGCTGCAGCCAATGACAAGGTTCGTAAGGCTCAGGAAAAACTAAACAACGCTTATAAAGAAGGCGCTGAGTCATTACAGCAACTTGGTTTTGATTCTGAAGAAGCCGCCATTGCTCAGAAACAGGCAGCGATTGAGTTAGAAAGAGCCAGAGAAACTCTTTCTAGAGCCGCTGGTGCTGGCGTTAATAGCCGCGCATACCGAGAAGCAGAACTAGCCCTTCAACAAGCAGATCTTGACTACAGAAAAGCAACCGATACTGTAAATGATTTAGCTGTTGAGCAAGAATATGCTGCTAGAACTGGTATTGAAGGCACTAGAGAAGTAATAGATGCTACAAACGACTTAGCAGAAGCAGAAGCAGACCGCGCTAAAACTTTAAGAGACACTACTCAGGATATTCAAGATGCTCAGGAAGCTCTTACAAGGGTACTTAATTCTGGCGGAAGTAGCAGTAGTTCCGATGCTCTTGCTGGACTTTCAAAAGAAGCCAAAGAGTTTGCTCAATTTATTGTTGATCTACAGCCTAAAATTCAAGAACTTAAAGCAGCTGCTGGAAGAATGCTGTTTCCTTTACTACAAACATCTATTCAAACTTTAGTTGATGACTTATTCCCTAGGCTTATTCCAAAACTAGAACTTACTGGCAGAGCCCTAGGCAAGGTTGCAGAGGACTTTGCTAACACCATAACTTCTGCTGACAATATGAAAAGAATTGACAGTATTCTTGGAAATAATGTCGGAGTAATCTCAAATCTTGGCGGGGCAGCTGTAAACCTGGCTGAAGCATTTTTAATTATTTTAGATGCCGCTGGACCTCTAATCACCAAATTCAGCGAGTGGGTAGAACTAACAACTGCTGGCTGGACGGAAACTCTTAAAGCAAAAGACGCTACTGGAGAGTTAACTGAAATATTCAACACTGCTGGTGAAGATGCAGCAACAATCGGTGGAGTTTTAGGTACTACGGCTACGGCGTTCTTTGAACTTGGTAAAGGAGCCAAAGACGCTGGTCTAAAAATTATTGAAGCCTTCGGCGGAGCCATGGAGAAACTCAAAGCTTTTGCTCAGGCTGGAAACACTGATGGAATGTTCAGTGAAGGCGAACGTGGAGCAAGTTCTTTAGAAACTAAGTTCGACAATATTGCCGATAATTTTATTACTATTGGTAAATTTGCTGGAGAACTAGCAAAAGCACTTTTTGACGTTTCTGGCAACCCTGGTGTTAAAACATTCTTTGAAAGTATTATGGGGCTTCCTGGTACTTTTGCAGAAGTTGCAAACAATGTGAACGCTGTAATGGGGGAAAAGTTTGGAACTTTTGTAAGTGAACTTGGCACATTGATTGCAAACTTCACTGAAACTGGTGGAATGTCTTTATTCTTTGACATCCTCACTGGAGCTTTAAAAATAGTAAATGCTTTATTTAGTAATCCTGTTATTGCTGCGGCATTTGGCTTTTTAGCGGCTATAAAAGGTATAACACTTGCTTTCGGGGTTCTAGGAACTGTTGCAAAATTCGGTGGAAGTTTAGTAGTTGGTAGCCTGACAAAAATGACTAGTATGGTTTACAATTTTAAAGCTTTTCGGTTTATGGGAGCTAGTGCCTACTTTTCTGCTGGAGGGTTTGGAGCAGTATCTACTTCGCTTACGGCACTGGCTGGAGCTTTTGGTCTGGCTTTAGGACCATTCCTTGCAATTGTTGCTGCTATTGCTGCAATTGGTTTTGTTATATACAAAGCATATGAAAGTAGCGAAATATTTAGAACTGCGGTTTCAAATCTAGTCAGCGCTGTTGGTGGAGCCTTAAAAGATGCTATGGCAACTATTAATGATGCTATTTCACAAGTTATGCCTAGCTTTAAAGGCATTGGCGACGTATTTAAAACAATAGGTGACTACATAGGAACTTACTTAGTTCCGTTCTTCCAAGTCATGTTGGTAGGAGCAATTAATATTTTAGCTGGGGTTATTTCTGGCATGATAAAAATTGTTGGCGGAATAGTTAAAGGCTTTAAAGATCCAATAGAAGGAGTAAAGCTAATTCTTAGTGGTTTTATAGACTTCTTCAAGGCTTTTTTCATAACACCTCTAACAAACGCTTTGAGAATTGCAGATATATTCGGTTTACTACCTGATGGATTTAAAAAAGCCATTAATAGAATGATCCGAATGTGGAATGATTTTGAGTTAGAACTTAAAATACCTACAAATGCAGCAAGTAAACTTCTTGGAATTGATGGTAAAGGCTTTACTATTAGTACGCCAAACGTTCCTTTACTTGCTAAGGGCGGTATTGTTCCGTCTACTCCTGGCGGTATGCTTTCGATTATTGGTGAAGCCGGTCGCCCAGAGCGCGTAGAACCACTTGATCCATCCGGTATGTCACGACGCGATAGAGCCATGATTGACCAAATGATTAGGTCTCGTGGTGGCAGGGAAGTTGGAGAGGGCATAGTATTCAACATTTATCCAAGCCAAGGAATGAATGAAATTGAATTAGCAAATATGATTTCTCGCAAGGTTGCTTGGAATCTCAGGATCGGTGCGTAATGTCATATACCGAAAACATAACTAAGTTGCATAGAGGCTTAACGCCAATCTATCCAGAGCAAGATAGATTAAACTTTGGTCCGCAACTTAGAGGAGATATTAGACTTCTTCTACAAGATGACTCGTATCTAGAATTTAACACCATTGACACTGATGGCACTGTATGGGTTATTTCTGACATTGACGGCTGGTGGAACCTAGCAGAAGCATCTATCCCCGACGTAGAGCGAGGCTTTGGTGACGGTTCCTTTGAAGTTTCTGGTAGATTCTTAGCCAGAGACTTGACAATCAAAGGTTCAATTCTTGTAACAAAAAACACTCGCTCCCAGATTGACTTAATTAGTGCCGAGGCACGGGATCGTTTGACTTTAGCATTTAATCTTGTAAAAAATGGCGCGTTTCTTATTGTTGATGAAGATGTCTATAAAAGAGCCTCGTTTGTTAGATTAAGCGGTAGACCTGATATTTCAACGGTAAATTCTAGAGGACGAATTGATTTTTCTATTGGTCTCCGTGCTGTAGACCCTATTAAGTATGAATGGATTGAGTCAGAGTTTTCGCAAACTAGCATCTATAATGGTCGCTATAACATTGAAATTGCTGGCATTGAAAAGACTGGTCAAGCTGAGACTGATTTTAGACTTTATGACTTTGATGAAGATAGAGGCTATGACAGTTATGAAGCAGTAAGAGCATATGCTGGTAACACAAATACAGTAATTTCTTACCCTTCCAAAGTTAATATTCTTAACCGCGGAAATAACCTTGTTTATTGTTACTTTAGAGTTGTTGGTCCTCTATATGGACCTGCTACAATAATAAACTCAACCACTGGTCAAACAATTAATATAAATAGCCCTTCTACTACTCAAGTAACCAACTATTACACTTCTGGCAATACAAAAAATACTTTTAACGTTGGGCAAAGTGGAACACTACCCCGTGTATTAGCCGCAGATCAGTTCCTAGATATTGACACTAAAACTAGAGAAGTTCGCGCTGGTTTGTATGTAGATGGTGTTGCTACACAGGGCGAAGCCAGTAACCGAGGTTTGTTAGATCCTTTTATAGATTGGATCTATCTACAACCTGGAACAAATAAAATAGAATTTGCCGATAGTGGCGCTGAGTTTGAGGAAACTACCGCTACACTAGAAATTTATTGGCGATCTGGATGGATAGGATAGAATAGAGACATGGCCGTTTTTCAACCTTTATATTATGCTGCAGGTAAGTATTCTGCCGACACTGATCGTCGGTTTGCTGCTGCACTTTTTGACACAGATCAAGAAGATGGCTTGCCAGTAAGCGGTGTTATACCGTCTTACTTCAGCATTAACTCATTAAAAGCAGCCTCTAACAACTCAAACAGGGACATATCCATTCAACCCGGAATGTGTGTTATTGCAGATGCTGTATCACCTTCTGCTGGTGATCCTGGCGTGTATCTTGCTGGTTTATCCTCAGCAGAGACTGTCACACTTGCTGAAAACGCTACTGGTTCTGCAGTTGTAGACACTATTTATGCTGTTGTTGATGAAACAGGTTATGTTGTAACAAACAAAGAACTATCATCAAATACTGCAACTTTAACTACTTCCACAGATCACGGGTTTAAAGTTGGCCAAACTGCTGTTGTTACTGGGGTAGATTCTATTTTTGATGGTACTTACACAATCAGCGCTGTGACGACATCATCTCCATACACTTTTTCTTATGCTAAAACAAATGGAAACATTAACTCTACTGCTGTAACTGCAACAGTTCAGGGTTATGACGGAACTGCTTATTTCTCTAAAGATATTGTAAATAAAACACTTACGGCTAATATTGCAACCATAGAAACTGACGGTGTTCATGGATTATCAGCTGGAAAAGTAGTTACTATCTCCGGTGTTGATGGTGTTTTTGACGGAACTTTTACCGTTATAAATGCGCCTACAACTGAGACTTTTACTTACGCTATTCCTAGGGTTTTAAACAATGTTAACTCAACATCAGTTACACAGAGTTCTTTAGCCCGCGCCCGTGTGCCTTTTGCTATTAAAGTAGAAAGAGCAGGGGGAACAACCCTAGCAACTAAAACAAAACTAGAAATAGCCCGCGTATCAGTTCCTGGATCTTCCGCAGCGGCTATTCCTCTAGCAAATGTTACAGATACTCGTAAATACACAAACCTTCTTGGCGGTGTTGCTTACTACAACAGCAATTCGGTTCAACCTGAGTTCTATCCAACTGGCTCGGCTGGAAGATTGCGCTACGATACCTACACTTCGCGCCTTCAAGTTTATGACAACACGGACTCTGCTTGGAGAGATGTATACAACACTGCAAGTAATAACCACGATACCCAGTTAGTAGATGCTTCAGTCACTGCGCTACACCACACTCTTGGTACAGGTCCATACCAATCAGCAGCTGGAAACCATGGTCACTCAGGTGTTTATATAGAAAGCACGGATGGTGTAGTTTCTAGTGCAGATGTTGCTTCTGGTGTTGTTCGTAATATCTATCTTTCAACATCTCCTACAGGAGCTGGTGGGTCAGACGGAGACGTTTGGCTTACCTACACGCCTTAGGAATTTAGATGCCTTTTAACATTAAAGTTGGCGGTGCTTGGAAACAAGGCACTGGAGCTAAAGTAAAAGTTGGCGGTGCTTGGAAAACTGTTGAAAGTATTCAAGTTAAAGTTGGTGGCGCTTGGAAAGTTGCATTTACTAACTCAATCACCCCAACAATAACTGCAACAGTATCTCCTAACCCATCTTCTTTTACCCAGGATGTAACTATCTCTGGTTCCGTTCTTCCAGTTCCTACTGGCGGTACGGTTCTTGTTAGAGATCTTGGCGGTAACCCAATTGGTACTTCAACTAACGTAAACACCACTACAGGTGCTTACAGCATTACCATCCCTGATCAAGGTGTGGGAACGTACGACTTCTCTGTTATATACTCTGGTTTTGGTGTTTACCAAGAAGTATTCACAGGTGTAACTGTAAATGTTGGAACTATCCCAACAACTACAACTATTACACGTTCTGCTTCTACTTATGTATACAACGCAACCCGTGTCACTCTTTCTGGTGTAGTAAGTCCTGCTCCTAGCGGCGGCGTAATAACTATAAGTAGCCCTTCAACAGGTACTATTGGCACTACTGGTGTTGACACAGTGACTGGTGCTTACTCTTTACTTGTTCCTGTTAGAGATGTTGGATCATACACAAATATTACTGCTTCTTTTGGTGGCAATGGAAACTACGCTTCTTCTACCTCTGGAACAACTTCTTACAGTGTTACAAAAGCAAGTACTGCTCTTACTGCAACTGCATCTAGCTCTTCTGTACAAGCTGGAAATTCTATAACCCTATCTGGAACTTTAACTACTGCAGGTGTAGGTTTGTCTGGTAGAACTCTTATTTTCCAAGCAGAAGATACTAACTCTGGTCTTTGGAGCAGTGTTGGAACTGGAACTACAGATGCTTCTGGTGTAGCAACTTTTGTTTGGACAGCATATGATGATGCTCAAGCAATCAGAGCGGTGTATGACGGAGAACTTAACTATTTCAGTGTAACAAGTGATGGTTTCTTTGTAGATGTATTTACTACTATCGCCACAACAACATCTATTGCTAGGTCCGCAGCTAGCTACACCTATAACGGCACCCGTGTAACCATCTCTGGAGTAGTTTCTCCTACCCCAACAGGTGGTACAGTTGCAATTAAATCTGGAACAACAACCCTTGCCACTGCTACAGTAAGCACTTCAACTGGCGCTTATTCTGCATTAATGCCTGTTCAAAATGTTGGTACGTATACAATAACTTCTGAATATAGTGGTTTTGGTGGTTTATATCTAGCATCTACTTCTGGTTCAACTAGTTACACCGTAAATCAAGCCGCTACTGCCATCACAAACACGCCATCATTTGATGTAAATGAGGGTGCTGCAGTAACACTGAGTACTAATCTGAAAACAGGTGGAGCAAACTTTAGTGGTCAATCTATTACGTTCCAAGTGCGTAATGGCTCTACTTTGGCGTGGGTAAATGCTGGAACAGCTACTACAGATGCAAATGGTAATGCTTCCATAAGTTGGACTACTAACAATGCCTATGACCAATCTAGAGCTGTTTACTCTGCTACAACAAACTATGCAGGTGATACATCTACAGGCGTAGCATTCACCACTAGAGGACCTGTTACTGACACTATCGATGCAGCGGCTGGTACTAGCAACTGGTACTTTAGAGGATCTATCGCTTCTGCTCAGCAAGTTGGTATGAACTTTACTTCCCCTGCTGCCGTATCAGGTGCCAATCAATACTCAATTTACAGAGTTGATATTGCAGTAAGCGGTATCAATGGTAGCGAAGGTCAAGTTAGAGCATGTTTGTGGAATCAGGGAGGTGGCGGAGCTCTTTTAACCGCAGGAGCCACTGTAAATCTTCCAAGCCGAGCTGATGGATCTACTACCAGAACAGCTTTTACTGGGACTAATTTTCCAGCAGTAACTTACACGCCAGGTGATGGATACAAAATTGGTTTCTGGAGAAGAGGTAATAGTACTACTTACCAGACTCAGTGGAGACAGAATACTGGCACTGGACGTACTACCTACTGGGACAACTCAGAAGCATCTCCAGGAGCATTTGATCAAAACACTACGTACTCAGGGCACTCTCTTGATGTAATTATCTACTTTCAGTACTACGTAAAAAATAACTAATACGCATACAAAACTAAAGGACATAAAGTGAAATCAATTGCACCGGTTTACCGCTATTATTTAGCGGACCTTAAAACTGGCGCTTTTGTCATGGAAGTTCCTTTTGGTTCTGTGTCGTGGTCAAGAAAAGTTAGTGGCGCTGGTTCTTTTTCTGGGTCAATTTCTGCAGACCCTATCCAAGACAACTATGACCTATATGAAACAACTATGCCGGGAAGATACGGTCTTTATATTGTTCGCAATGGTGATTGTCTTTGGGGCGGAATTATTTGGGGTAGAGAGTATGACCTAACTAGCAAGGTTTTAAAAGTAGATGCTTTAGAACTTACTAGCTATTTTCACCATAGAACTTTTTGGAAAAGTTATACAGTTCCTGATGACACGTCTATTCAAGGATTATTAGAAAACATTATAGAAAATGTCACTAATGATCAAAAAAATCTTGATGAAAATATAGCTTACTCTGCCTCTGATTTACACAACCAAATTATTTCTTATGCGCAAACGGGCTTTGATGTCACAGTTACGACAAAGGAGTATCACGGATATCAAAACAATCAAACTGTATATATTGGTGGTTTTAGTTCAAGTGTTGTAAAAGGTGGTCAAGATTATTACAACGGAGAAACAAACATTGTAGTTGATTTAGAAACTGAAACTTCTTTATCAAATGTTTTTTCTTTTACTGTTAATGATGACAATGGCGACACTGGAGGAGTGTTTGAACCTGTCGATGCTGGTGTCGGTGCTTATTCTACAATTTTGACAGAACAAAACACCGTCCAAGGTGCGGCTTCAATGAATCTAACTATTGAAGTAGATGACGATTTAAAACCTTGGTTAATCACAAGTGCTGGGGATGGGGACAATAATCCATTTAATTTTAGGGGTGAAAGTGGTGTTTATGTAGGAGAAATTCTAGAAAATTTTGCAGTTAAAGGGGTTCCTTGCTATTTTCAAACAGATCCTACAAAAGCGGTTACAAGCAAAAGGTTTGATTTTTACATAGAATCATCTTTTGATCCTTTCACTAGAACTTTTTCAAATGTCTTTAAAGCATGGTTGGTTAGAAAAGACAACAACGACCCAACTAGTGCTACCGAAGTAGCCGTACCGTTAGGTGAGCTTTTTGGTCCCTCTAAAGTAGCTGCTAGTAATTATATTTTTGAGCATCCTGGAAGTATCGTGGGAATCTCTATAACTGAAAATTCAAGCACTGCTGGAACTAGAACATGGGTTATTGATAAGGGTGGGGATTTAGGAACAGCAGCATCAAAAAAATATGCTTCTTACACAAATTTATCTTATTTAGAAAAAGACTGGCCACTTTTAGATGTTCTTGTCACTGACAGAGAAATAAATGCCTCAGATGACCAAGAAATTTTTAAACATGCTTTTGAAATTGGGTACAAAAATTCTCCACCAATAGGGGAGTATTCAGTAACAGTAAACGGATCTTTTGACCCTCAGATTGGAACATACAAGCCTGGAGATTGGTGCGTACTTATTCCGGGAGATTCTTTCATAGCTGAAAGACTAAAACCACCTTATGAAAATAGGGAGAATTTGCTTGTAAGAAAAATTGCTGCTTTTGAGGTTTCTGTCCCAGACAACCCTACTTTCCCTGAAACCGTCAAGTTGGATTTAGTTGCTGAGTGGGAAGTTAGTAAGGAAAACTTATCTACTGTTTCTGGAGATGAGCCAACTTCACTACTGAACCTTACTATTTTTGATATAGACATTAGCAATGATGACGCTACTACTTATGATTATGACGGAATTGATCCTTTTACCCCTATCACCCTTGCTGTAGAACTTAAGAAAAGTCAAAAAGTAGAAGAATTAGCAGAGGCAGAGGCACAATTAGCTCTTGCAACTGCTAAAAAAGAAGCATTTTCTGTTACACAGTCTACTGAATACAAAAACGCAAATACAGAAGTGCTTTATGCGCAACAAGATTTAAACGTTAAAAAAGCTGCACTAAAAACGCTTGTAAAAAAGGGATACAAAAAGAAAGACAAAAAATACAAACAAGCTCTAGCGGCGCAACAAGCAGCTGAAAAAGTTTTAGTAGCAAAAACAGCTGAGAGAGATGCCATAACTGTAGAATCAACTACTCAATATCAGGCACTTCTTGCTGCAGAAAACAAAGCAAAAGATCAAGTAGAAACTCTTAAAAAACAAGTAGTAATCCCGAGTGTGCCAGTAAGTTTTCAGAGACAGGACGCACTAGGAGATTGGAATGATTTGCCTTCTTCCACGGTTTTAACAAACCAAGATGGCCAGGCAGTTTATAACTATATTGTAGACAATCCAAACATCCCAGAAAGCCTAAAAGAGCCTCAAAACAGGTTGCCTATAACGCACTCTGATCCGTTCCCTAAAACAAAATTTAGAGCTGTTTTTGGTGGCATAGGTCCGTTTGCTGGTTCTACAAGTGCTGAGACTTCTCTTTACATTAGAACAAAGTATGAATTTACTTATATTCCAAAATATAATAATACTCTTGTAGTTGCTGATACTTTTACAAAAATAGCAACAACACCCCTGGAGGCAGCTCAAGTTGCTACAACATTTAGGCTCCCACAATTAACGGACAGAGTCATAACATCTGCTGTAATTAATACAAATGTAGCGACTGTTACAACATCTACCCCTCACCTTTTTAGTGTGGGAGATTTAGTAACTCTATACAACTTGACAGATGGTAGTGGCTATGAGAATTACACTGTAATATCTGTTCCACTGGAGACAACTTTTACTGTTTCATATACAGAAACCGATGGGGCACTAACTCTAGGCACATCCCCTGTAGCAAGATTTACTGCGTACCCTGCGATTGGCGCAGCGAGAGGTAGAAGAGTTACTGAGGTTTCTCTATCAGTTGCTGGTTGGCAAGACGAGAGCGCTAGACTACGAGCAGCTGTTTGGGATGGGACGAATAATTCTATTATTGCTGTTTCTGGAAATGCTGATGCTGCTCCAAAACTTCAAGGAATTCAGTACATAGACTCTAAATCATTCCCTATGACGCATACCGAGGAAGAGTCTTTAGTTTTTCCTGACACGGACTACCTAGTTGGATTTAAACGAAACACTGCTAGTAATTTCAGTGCTCAATGGGCCCTAGACTCAATAGCCTCTGCTGGTGGAGTTAACTACGCTTACCTTTACTATGACAACAGAACTTCAAGCAACGATGTTGAGTCCTTTGATAGAGATGCTGAATTCCCTAATAAATCACTAGTTTTCGTTGTGAAATACGAGTTTGTAGCATAATATGAGCGATCTAAATCAAATAATTAATCTCCATGACAAGAGACTTAGATACCTTGAAACAAAGCCTGACGCTACTACTGCTTTGTCAGACATTGTAGAATTTGATGATTTGTCGTCTCGGTTCGACAACTACACATCTAGATTTGTTTTAAGTTTCAATACGGCGACACAGTCCGTACTTAATCCTTACCGTCTTATTGTGATAGTTAATGGTATAATTCAAACTGTAAGTTTTCCAGATTATGTAAGCCATTCGCCTCTACAAAAAGATGGTTTTTATATAGACAACGAAGGATATATTGTGTTTGCAGAAGCTCCGCCAATCGGATCTATGTGTAACATAAGACTGATGCCGGGACCAACAACAAACGCAGCAAGTAAGGTTTATCCTTTGAAACCTGCAAATATTTTATTAGGAGCATAGAGACATGGCTAGAAAAGTTTTAACTGAGATCGGTTACGAATTTACCCCTGCGACAAAGACTCTTGTAATTCCTAAATACATTATGCAGGAAAAGCTAGTTCTTATTACAAACGTTACTAGCAACCAAGTTATCTATAATTTCTCAGATCCAGCGCTCAGAGCAACTAGTTACTCCTCTGTTGTAAATTCAGACGGTTCAGAAACAACAACTATTGTTTTTAATTACAACACTCTTGCCATGAACATAACGGACAAGATTCAGATTACTTTTGAAGAGCAAGATGAAACTTTTACACCATCACAAGCTTACACGGATCCAACTAACAAACTTCGTGTAACCACGCCTCAGGCTTTGATTGATACGGACTTTGAGTACGGTATTCAGGGTACTAAGTGGGAAAACCTAACTACTACAGACAACAGACCGTTTGCTTCTCAATCTTCTAACGCTGTCCCAAACATTACTGGTATAGCTATTGCTGGTAGAACAGTAACTGTTACCACCTCTGCGGCTCACGGGTTGGCTGTAGGAACTCCTATTATTGTTCAAGATACATACTTAGGTTTTGCTAACGGTAACTTTATTATTGAATCTGTTACTACATCATCTCCGTACACATTCACGTACACTTCCCGTGCCGCTAACACAACTGGTATTTCTGCTTTATTTGACTCAAATAAAACTGCAATTTATACAGGTAACCTTTACACAGGTGCTCAAATTGGTGCAGCTCCATCGGCAATGACAGTATCGGGATTTGCAATCACCGTCACAACAACTGTTCCACATGGTCTTTCTATTGGTAACGAAATTGCAGTTACTGGCGTAACAGCAGCAACATCTAATCCGCCTAACGGTTCGTTCTTTGTTGCCGGTATCAACAGTGCTACGCAATTTGTCTACTATGTATCAACTGCTCCAGTAGGCGCTCTTACAATCACTAGCGCTAAAATTTATGTTCGTCCGCAAGGACAGATTCTTCACCGTCCTTTTGATGGTGGAGTAATTTTCTCTGCTAATACAACTTCAAATAACGAAATGACTGCTCGTCAGACTCGTCGTTATTTCCGATACCAATCTGGTAAAGGTATTCAACTAAGTTCTGGAACAATTCTAAAGCCAAACCTTCAGATTGATTCTTTAACTGCTACTGGAACAACTATTACCGTACAGACCAGAGAGCAACACAACCTAACTCCCGGTGTTGCTATTGCAGTTGGTGGCGCTTCTGATTCTGCATACAACGGAAACTTTGTTGTTGCTAACGTTTTGGGCTACAACAAATTTACTTACACAGCACTTACAACCCCGACTTCGTCAGTAGGTGCTGGTCCATACTATGTTTCTGTTGTTGGTTGGAATGGCGCTATCAATAGACTTGGTATTTTTGATCTTCAAAATGGTTTGTTCTTTGAATTTGACGGTCAGACTCTCTACGCTGTGCGCCGCTCATCTACATTCCAACTTTCTGGAAAAGTTACAGCAACAAACGGTTCAAACACTATTACCCAGACTGGCGCTGACTTCCCTACAAACTTCTCAAATCAACTATCAGTTGGCGATTTTATTGTAATTCGTGGGCAGTCATATCAAGTGCAGACAATTGCAAGCGATACTTCTATGACAATTACTCCATCGTACCGAGGAGCTACTGCTAATTATGCAATTGTTAGTAAAACAGTAGACACAAAAATTCCTCAGTCTCAGTGGAATCTTGATCCTTGCGATGGCACAGGTCCGTCTGGCTACAACCTTGACTTATCTAAAATGCAGATGTTCTATATTGACTACTCTTGGTATGGAGCTGGTTTCGTTCGCTGGGGTATTCGTGCATCAGACGGTGATGTTACATACGTACATAAGCAACCAAACAACAACATTAACTACGAAGCCTACATGCGTTCTGGTAACCTTCCTGCGCGATACGAAACATCTACAACACCGCCAGTAACACTACTTCAGGATAGTTTAACTAACGATGCTTCGGTGATAACTGTTCAATCAACAGCAGCGTTTCCTAGTAGCGGAACTCTTGTAATTAGACCAAGTAGTACAACAAACCAAGCAGATCAACTTTTTGAGTATGTAAACTACACTGGAAAAACAACAACAGAGTTTACTGGTGTTACTAGAGGATTAGCCGGTGCTTCTGTAACTTCAACTGGCTCTGCTGGTTCTAACGGTATTACAGTTACATCTGCTACAGGTCTGCAAGTTGGTCAAAGAGCCATTCACGCTAACATTCCTAGCGGAACATTTATTTCAGCAATATCTGGAACAACCTTAACTCTTTCCCAGGCTTTGACTGGAGCTATCTCTTCTGCTTCAGTTACTTACGCTCGTATGGGTGGTGTAAACGGTAGTACCGAATATGCTTTTGCTTATACTTACTCTGCTACATCACAAACTAGCGTTGAGTTAGCATTCCCTACATTTGCCCCGAACCTATCTCACTGGGGTACTTCGGTAATCATGGATGGTCGTTTTGATGATGATAAGTCGCTTTTGTTTACTTACGGTCAGAGAACTACAACTAATATTTCAGCTGGCGCAACAAAAGCGCTATTCTCAATCCGAGTAGCACCATCAGTAGATAACGGAACTCCAGCAGAGTTTGGAGCCCGTGAACTTATTAACCGTATGCAGTTGGTCCTTAGAGCGCTTGACATTACAACTAGAGCATCTACCTCAAACCTTCTCGTGACTGCTGTGCTTAACGGTGTCCCAACGAACGTCAGTAGTGTTACGTGGAAAAACGTTATTCAAGGATCAGCAACAGAGTTTAACTCAAGTTTATCTCAAATTGCAGATTATTCTGGAGGATCAGCAACAGTTGCTGGTGGTGAAGTAACTGGTGGTTTCTTCGTGAACTCAACTACAAGTCTTTCTCTTGAAGCCGTGCGAGACCTTGGTAACTCAATTCTTGGCGGTGGAACTTCTGCTCCTGGTTCTAATATCTACCCAGACGGTCCAGATGTTTTAACTATTTCAGTGACAAACCTTGCTAGTTCTGGTTCTCAGGATGTTTTCGGTCGTCTTTCTTGGACTGAAGCACAGGCATAAGGATTTATTATGAGTGGCTTAGATAGAGTCAAAAATGTATCTTCAGAGCCAGCAATCGCTCCGGTTCTGCAGTCAGAAGATCTTTATGCTCAGACAACCACTACTAGTAATTTGGTAGTAAAAGAAACTGTAACATTGCCAGTTAACTATGTAGATGATTTAATAAATTCAAACATACAACATCCATTTTTGTTGATGGGGGCTTAACATATGTCATACACATATAAAGTCCTTGGGCAAGAAGCTCCTGCTGCTACCACTAATACAAATCTTTACACTGTAGGTTCGGGAAAAGAAGCAATTATCTCTACAATTGTTATTGCTAATCGTTCTGCTTCTGGTGCTACGTATCGCATTGCTGTTCGCCCAGGCGGAGCTGCATTGGCTAATTTGCATTACATTGCATACGATGTGGCTATTGCGGCTAACGACTCAACTGCTTTAACTCTAGGTTTGACCCTTGGCGCAGGGGATGTAATTACTGTTTATGCTTCTTCTATAAATCTATCTTTTGGAGCATTTGGTACGGAGATTTCCTAATGGCTGTAAGGTTTTTTAGTAAATCTAGTGTTGCTCAAGCCACACCGAAAAGTAGCAAGTTCTGGGATCAAGTAGCTAGACGTCAAGTTCCTGCTGAAATGCTTTTAGTTGCTGGCGGCGGCGGTGGTGGTCCAGGTGGAGCAAACGTCGGCGGTGGCGGCGGTGGCGGCGGTGGTGTTTACTACAGTCTTGGAAATATATCATCCTCACCTGTAACTATAAGTGTTGGAACTGGTGGTCCAGCTGGGCAAAGTGGTACTGCTTCAACAGTTACTGGAACAGGTTGGGTTACTTTGACCGCAGGTGGCGGTGGCTACGGTTCTGGTTCAGACAATCGTAATGGTGGTAATGGTGCCTCAGGTGGGGGCGGGGGTGGGGGTTGCCCTGGATCTACGCCAAACTCTCCTGGGGTTGGTGCTGGAGGTAATAATGGAGGTTCTGGTGTTGGTATTGTAGGAACAACAATCTGTAGTGCTGGCGGTGGTGGTGGTGCTGGTGGAGCTGGAGTTACCTCAACTTCTAATACTGTTGGAGGTGCTGGCGGAGCTGGCACGCCAAACTCATCCGCTAGATTAATTACTGGAGTTGATACAAACTACGGTGCTGGAGGTGCAGGTAGATCATACCTTTCTGGAGTGAATGGTGTAGCAGGTGCTGCAAATACTGGAATTGGTGGGGAAGGCGGAGCAGGTTCCACAGGAGTAACTGCTGGGGCAGGTGGCTCTGGAGTTGTGGTTGTTGCCTACCCAAATAGCTATGTTGAGTCGTTAACTGTTACTGGAACTCTTGTTTATACACTTGATACAACTACTAGAAGTGGTTATAAAGTCTATAAATTTACATCAGGAACTGGGACTTTCTACATTTAATAATACATTTTTCAGTTATACTTACTAAAAGTACATACACCCCAGAGACGAGTACAAAATGAAGATTGCTGTTTATACAATTGCTCTTAATGAGGAGAGTTTTGTAGAACGCTGGTACACCGCAAATAAAGATGCTGACTATTTAGTGATTGCCGATACTGGATCAACAGATAAAACAGTAGAAATAGCCCGCAAACTAGGGATCCTAGTACACGAAATCCGCGTCAAACCTTGGCGCTTTGATGATGCCCGCAATGCTGCGATGGCGCTTATCCCTGCAGATGCAGACGTATGTGTCAGCGTGGATATGGATGAAGTTCTTTACCCTGGTTGGCGCGAAGCCCTTGAATCTCAGTGGGGAGATGCTAACCACGGTCGCTTCCTATACACATGGAATCACGAAGAAGATGGAAGTAACGGTCTTACTTTTTGGTATGAAAAAATCCACTCTCGTCACGGATACCGTTGGAAGCATCCAGTCCACGAAATCTTACAACCAGACCGGATTGAGGAGAAGTGGGCAGATATTCATGGATTTGAACTCCATCACTTTGCAGATCCGCAAAAATCTCGTGGTCAATACTTAGATCTTCTTGCTCTTTCAGTGAAAGAAGATCCTCACAATGACCGTAACGCTTTTTATTATGCTCGTGAATTAATGTTTTATGGCCGTAACGAAGAAGCAACTAAAGAATTTAAACGTCACTTAGCCTTGCCTTCTGCTGTATGGAAAGCAGAGCGAGCAGCTGGCATGCGTTTTTTGGCTAAAGTTGATGAGCCAGAAAATGCTGAAGCATGGTTAATGATGGCGACTCAAGAATGCCCTACTGACCGGGAGCCTTGGATTGAGTTGGCTCAGTATTACTACCGTACTTCTCAGTGGGAGCAATGCTTGAGAGCGGCTGAACGCTCTCTGACTATTACAGTGCGTGACTATAACTACCTAAGTCAAGCGTGGGCCTGGGGGCCAGAGCCTTATGATCTTGCTGCAATTGCATCTTATCGTTTAGGCGAAAAAGAAAAAGCAATTGAGTACGGTGAAAAAGCCCTTAAATTAAGCCCAGAAGATGGTCGACTTATGACAAACCTTATTTGGTACAGACAGTGAAAACAATAGCAGCGATACCTACACTTAACGCAATTGAATGGATTGCTCCACTAATTGAGGGATTACTTCTTGCTGATGAGGTTGACGAAGTCTGGGTGTATGACAATGGGTGCACAGACGTAACTGCAGATTGGGTGCGTAATCGTAGGTTGCTAGATAAACGTATTTTTTTGATTGATTCCAAAGGAATGGGAATCTATCAAATGTGGAACCACATGATTAGAAAAGCAAACGAATTTGACGAAGAAGTAAACCTTGCTCTTCTTAATAGTGACATCAGGCTTCCACCTAACGCAATCAAAAACTTGTCTAAAGTTATGCGAGACCATGGGTACCAAATTGCCACCGTGGACCCAACTCGTCCAGGTCTACACTCAAAACACATCCCTGTCTGGAACAAACCCCTTGGCGAACTATTTCCAAAAGATTTTGAGCCCTACCCAATGGATACTCCGCCTGGTCATGCTGTGGCTTGGGCTTTTGTTATTGCCGCTGAGTTCTGGAAAGACCAGCCATATGCGGTAAGTGAGCAATACCAGTGGTGGTATGGAGATGATGATTTGTTTCGGCGTGCCTACAAGAGGAATGGTCGAATTTGTAGAGTTGTTGGGGTAGGATCAGATCACTTTGGTTCTAGCAGTGATGCTTATAACCCAAGAAAGCAAGAAATGATCGACAGTGATACAAAAATATTCAACAAAATGTGGTTAGGTATTGGATAATGACAAAGCGAGTTCTTTTAACAGGTGCAAGTGGTTTCGTAGGAAGTCATGTTCTACGCCACTTACTAGTAAATACAGACTGGGATATTGTTTGTCCAGTAACTTTTACACATAAAGGTGTTCAAGATCGTATTCGATTAGCTACTGAAGATAGCTCAAAATACTTTAACCGAGTAAAAATTATTCATATTGATCTTTCAGCACCCTTGAGTTCTGTAACTGCTCATGCATTTGGAAAAATTGACTATGTTTTTAATCTTGCTAGTGAAAGTCACGTAGACCGAAGCATTGAAAATCCAGCACCATTTGTTATCAATAACGTGCAGTTGATTTGTCATTTACTTGATTGGGCTCGTTCTAGCGATCATTTAGAGAAGTTTATTCATATCTCAACTGATGAAGTCTATGGTCCGGCACCAATAGGGCATGACCACGCCGAATGGGAAGATTTACATTTCCCAAGCAACCCATATTCAGCCTCTAAAGCTGCTCAGGAAGATATTGCATACGCTTACTGGCGGACTTATGGTGTTCCACTTATCATTACAAACACAATGAATATCATTGGTGAAATGCAAGACACAGAAAAATTTGTTCCCCTTGTTATGAAAAGTATTCTTTCTGGGTATGGCGTACGCCTACACGGAGACGCTGAGGGCAGACTTGGAAGTCGTTTTTACCTACATGCTCGTAATCAAGCCGATGCTTTGCTCCATATTGCAAACACTCAAGAAGTTAACCACTATTCAGCAGATAATCCAGTTAAAGTTCCTCAAAGATTCCATGTTGTTGGTGAAAAAGAACTAGACAATCTAGAAATGGCAAAATTAATTGCTAAGTTTATGGATATGCCTCTTAAATATGAAGTAATTGACTACCGCGATAAGCGCCCTGGTCACGACCTTCGCTACGCATTAGATGGTTCCAGGTTGGCTGCAACTGGGTGGACTGCCCCTATCTCACTTGAAGATTCTCTAGAAAAAACAGTTAGGTGGACTCTAGAAAATAAAGAGTGGCTTTCTTTATGAAAAAAAGTCGCTCTACAGCAGAAAGACGAAGTGCGACAGTAGTTCAAGACATTAATGCACTTATGTTAGACAAAGACAAAAACATAATTTACCACGTAGAAAGGCCTCCCGGAATGCTAATAACTGAAGCTTGTAAGGGTCAGGTCTATTTGGTTCGCTCTGGAAAAGTTATCAGAGACAAAGTTGTTTTATATGCTCATCACACTAACGACGGTAAAATAACTAAGTCAGTAGCAAAACAACTAGAAAACTGGAATAACTGTGGCTGGCCTGTAGTAGTCGTTGATTCAACCCCAGAGGAATTGCCTTGGCCAGATTATGTGACTCTTATTCGTAAGCCTAATATTGGATCAGACTTTGGGTCATGGTCTGTGGGCTTACACGCTATGCCTCATTTATATGACATTAAAAAAATATTATTTGCAAATAGTGGAGTAGTTGGTCCTTTCTGGTCATTCTCAAACTTACTTAGAGATTTTGAAGAAACAGACAAAGACATATGGGGTCTAACAACCAACTCTGATATTGATTGGCATATACAAACTTATTGGTTTGGTTTTTCTAATGGGGCTTTGCGCAGAAAGCCTATGAAAGATTTTTGGGAAAGTATAAAAATACAACCTACAAAAGCTCATATTATTGTTGCATATGAAGTTGGTATGAGCCGTCTAATTAAAAAAGAAGGTTGGTCCACTAGGGTCATTTACCCTTTTGAAGCAGTTGGCGTAGCCAGTGGTGTCGATACTGGGACCTATAATTGGGATAGATTGCTAGATATGGGCTTACCTTTCGTAAAAAGGCGCGTTTTGCATTGGAATGGTTGGCGTATGATTCATAAAATAGAAGAGTACGGTAAAGAAGCAGTTGAATTAGCGACAGAAGGAATGAGTGAAACTTTAAGTGCCTAACAATACTAAATACTGCCTGGCTTGTGGTGGTTCCGATGTTAAAGAAGTTTTAGATTTAGGTTTTCAAGCACCAGCAAACAATCTTTTAGCCTCTAGGGATGAGAAAGATTATGCTGTTTATAAGTTAGGGATTGAGGCTTGTTTCCATTGTGGTCACGGTCAGTTGACTAATTTTGTCTCAGCAGAAGAGTTATTCAGTGATTATTCTTATGTTAGTTCAACAAGTCAGACCATGAAAGACCATATGCAAAAGCTTGCATATTTTGTTGCCAATCTTTGCGGTAAAGATATTTCTGTACTTGAACTTGGATCCAATGATGGTTTGTTTTTGAAAAGCCTCAGTGTTGCTGGAATAACAAACTTTTGTGGCGTAGACCCAGCAGAAAATATTGTGTCTGTAGCAAATCAAGAAGGACTAAAAACTGTTCTTGGTTTTTGGCCTGATGTAGCAAATCAATTTGAGTCTAACTCGTATGACATTGTTATTGGACAAAACGTCTTTGCTCATACACAAAATCCGTTAGCTGCTTTAGAACAAGTTCAAAGAGTTTTAAATAAGAATGGGTATGCAATATTTCAAACTTCTCAGGCAGACATGATTGCTAATGGAGAATTTGACACCATTTACCACGAGCACTGCTCTTTCTTCTGTGAAGATTCTATGGCTGCACTGGCTAAACGTGTTGGCTTAAAGCTTGTATACACCCACTACGTGGAGATGCACGGTAACTCATCTCTATACGTACTTGTAAACGAGGACTACGACCCAGATAAAACCTCTATTGAGTTGTCAGCAATATCTGCTGGTCTTAATGAGGTTCAGCCGAAAGATGATGAAACAGGTTTGATTAGATCAACTCGTACTCCTGTAGATTGGGAGCAGTTCTATCAAAATGCTATTTACACCAAGCAAGTGTCTGTAGAAGTCACTGAGGATTGGAAAAACCTAGGTCACAGAATTGTCTCTGTTGGAGCCGCTGCAAAAGGAATTACTTTCTTACGTGCCTGTGATTTGGAAGTTGATGCGGTATTAGACGAGGCTCCATTAAAAATTGGTAAGTGGATTCCTGGTTTAGATGTTCAAATTACAGATTTTTCATCTATTAAAGATAACGATGCTTACATTATTAGTGCTTGGAACTTTGCGAAAGAGATTTCACTTAAGTTGGTTCAAAACGGTGCTAACCCAGATGCTCCTTGTTTTCTGTATTTCCCAAATGCAATAGTGACAACCCTTGGGTATCTTGCTGTTAATGGGCTGGCATTCCATGAGTGAGCAACCTTCAGCAGACTTTTACAGATCAACCCCTATAAATCTCGGTATGTCTTTGCTTGATTTTTATAGAGCTAGGCTTCTTAATCAAATACACTATGTAGATTTATATAAAGGCGTTCGTATTTTAAAACTCCCAGAGGATTTACGTACATACGAACGTCTTATTGAAGATTCAAAACCAGAAGTTATTGTTGAATTAGGAATTGAATCAGGTGGCTCTTCGCTATGGTTTGCTGATCGCCTCAGCAATATACTTGGTGGCGGTGAAGTTATTGGCGTAGATGTCAACACTAAGGCAGCTGAAGATAACATTTCTTATGACAAAAGAATCACTATTATAAACGGAGATTTAACTACTCCGGAGACAGTTAAGGCTGTCTATGACGCTGTTGCTGGACGTAGGGCAATGGTTATTGAAGATGCTGCTCATACCTATCAGTGCACGATGTTTGCCATGGAGAACTATTCAGACTTAGTTCCCGTTGGTGGTTGGTTTGTTGTAGAAGATGGAATTGTTGATATTGAAGAACTTCGTCAATACAAAGAGGCTCCGAGAGGGGTGATTCCAGCGCTAAATGATTTTATGGAGACTGAAGCAGGTAAAAAGTTTACTCGTTTGCGACTTGCTCCTTATGGAATTACCGCAAACCCTGGTGGATGGCTCCAAAGAGAGTTTAAATAACAATGTATACTTGTTGGATAGACACCATGACATTCAGGAGCCAGAACAGTGTACGAAGTTAGAGATGGTTCCCGTACTCTTCAGTTTAATGGTCGCATTCTTGGATCCTCTTCTTCGTGGAGAAAAGGGTCTACTCGTTGGATTGAGTTTGATCTTTACCAGACAGAAAACGGTTCCTACATTCTTTCTAGAGTAGGTGTATCTCTTGTCTTTCATGGAGCCTCTTGCCCTCTTGTAAAAAGGTATGGTTTAGTTGAATCCGTTCCTGAAAACCTATCAAAGGACGCTATACCTTGCGAAGAATGCTCTCCTGTTGAAAGCGAACTTCCTTATATATTTCCTGAAAGAAATAGAACTTGGGCGCAAGTAAGCGATGATGCGGAAGCTGTGCTTGAAGCATTATATAAGTATGATGATGGTGGGGCTCGTTACCTGACTAAAGTTGCTCAGAGATTGCTTGAAGAAGCGTCTAAGCAAGATAAAAAAATTGAATCTGTGTATAGGGTAGAAATTATTCCCTAAACAAAAACCAAGGAATGACAAAAATGACAGAACGACAGACAGAAGATTTATCCGCAGTACAACTACACCTAGTTGATTCTGTAGAAAAAGCCACTGAGTTTCTCACTTGGCTTAGTCAACGCCGTCCATACGATGCAGTATCTGTAGATATTGAAACTGGTGAACTCGCTGGCGGTGTTCGTGGTGATGCCTTGTCTCCTTGGCACGGAGATATACGTCTTGCTCAGATTGGAGATGGGCAACAAGGTTGGTCTATACCTTGGAAAAACTGGTCTGGCGTTTTCTATGAAGCAATGAATAAATTTGAAGGTCAGATTGTTTGCCACAATATTGCTTTTGAAGCCAAGTGGTTTGCTGTTCGATCTGAGTGGGAAATGCCTTGGCATCGTGCGCACGACACAATGATTATGGCTCAGATTATCGACCCACTGGGTTCTGGTGCGCTTAAAAAATTAGCTGCTCGTTATGTAGACTCTCGTGCTGTTGCACTGCAAGAAACTTTGGGAACAGAACTTGCCACTAATGGCTGGACTTGGGGAACTGTTCCGGTCAACTTTCAGCCTTACTGGTCTTATGGTGCGCTTGATACTGTGCTGACAATGCGTATCTGGGAACAGTTCTATGAAAAGTGCGGTCCTGGTGGTGTGTACAACACAGCATACGAACTTGAAATGGCTACAAGAAAAATTGTTACTCGTATGGAGATCAATGGGGCTCGTATAGATCTTGACTATTCTCAGAGAAAATATGAGGAGTTGGTTAACTACACGGAGTCCGTAAAAGATTGGGCTAAAAAGACGTACAACGGGGCTTCTATAACCAGCAACATACAGTTAGTCAGGCTTTTTGAGAGTCTTGGTGCAGAAATTACTGAACTAACACCTACGGGGCAAAAGTCAGCAACCAAAGACCAACTAAAACTGTTAACAATAACTGGAAATGAAGAAGTTAAAAACCTAGCCGAAACTGTTCTTAAACAGCGAAAAGCTGACAAACTTGCTAGTAGCTACTTCTCTAATTTTATAGATAAGAACGTTGAGGGTTTTGTTCATCCATCTGTAAAAACAATGGGTGCTCGTACCGGTCGTATGTCTATTACTGACCCTGCACTGCAGACCCTCCCTAAGGGTGACGATGTAGTTCGCTCTGCATTCTTGCCTAAAGATGATGACCACGTGATTGTCACATCTGACCTTGACCAAGTTGAGTTTCGTATGTTCGCTTCTCTTTCTCAAGACCCCAACTTGATTCAACTATTTCACCGTGCGGACGCAACTGGTTCTGACCCATTTACTGAAATTGGCCGTGAGGTGTATCAGGAACCAGAAATGACTCGCTCTGATAAGAGACGTAACCTTATTAAGGGTGTTGTTTACGGTCGTCTATACGGCGCTGGTGTGGCTAAGCAAGCCTTAACTGCTGGTGTACCAGAACATCAAATGAGGGCTGTTTCTGACTCTTTTGATCGTAACTATCCCGGAATGATTTCATTCCAGAAGCAGATTGAAGATATTGGTATGCGTCGCTTACGTGGTGAGGGTCAAGGCTATGTCTATACCTGGACTGGTCGTCGTATTCCTTGCGATGATGAAAGAACCTACACCCTTGTTAATTATCTAATCCAGGGTGGAGCAGCGGAAGTTTTTAAGAGTAACTTAATTAAATTAGATCAGGCTGATTTAACAGAACTTCTTATTGTTCCCGTACACGATGAAATTGTGCTTAATGCGCCACGTGACCAAGTGCAAGAAGTAATGCAAACTGTCAAAGAATGTATGACTACAACTGAGGGTTGGGCAGTTCCGCTTACCTCTGGTATAGATGGACCAATGGAAACATGGGGTGAAAAGTATGTCTAAATATGTTTTGTCGGTGGACCCAGGGAAAGCTACTGGAGTTGCTTTACTTTGTTTGGCTAAAGATAAAGAGCCTGAGATTTTATTTTCTGGGGAGTCCCAGCCAGAGGAGTTTGCTGGCGTTGTAAGAAACCTTTTAGAGGATTTTACTGAGGACTACAGCCTTTTGACTGTGGTTTGTGAGAAATTTACAATAAATGCTCAAACAGTCCGTAACTCTCAAGCGCCATACAGCCTTGAGCAAATTGGAGTTTTAAAGCAGATTTTGCAAGATTTTGGCATTGATAGGGACTCTATTGTTTGGCAAATGCCTGTAGATGCCAAAAAAATGTTCCCTAACGAGGCCCTAAAGACTTTAGGGGTGTGGCATAAAGGTGGGGAAGGCCATGCAAATGATGCCCTTAGACACGCCCTTTTGAGGCTTGTAAAGGGTGGCTGGATACCTAGAAAACTTCTAGAATAGAAGTTACTATTCAAAATAAATAGTTTTCTACAAAAAGTGTGATAGTATTTTTTTAATGACAAAAAGACATGGGAGAAGGAAGTAAATGCCTGTAACAGCAAAACTAGATCCAGACGGTAAGCATATTCGCTTAGACGTTGAATACCGATACAAAGAACTTTGTAAAAGTATTCCGGGATCATCTTGGTCAGCTTCTGATCAAATCTGGAGAGTCCCTCTAAGTTGGTCTACTTGTTTAGCGCTGCGCTCTACCTTTAGAAACGATTTAGTTATTGCCGAAGATCTTGGTGAGTGGGCTACAAACCTTCTTAACACTCGTATTAGTCCAGCAAACTCTCTTAGAGAGTTAGAGCAGTTTGAGTCCTCAACTAACTTAGATCTTTTCCCGCACCAGCAAGCAGGAGTTGAGTTTCTTAAAACAGCTCGTAGGGCTTTGTTGGCAGATGAGCCAGGTCTAGGTAAGACTGCTCAAGCAATTAGAGCAATCAAAGAACTTAAAGACAGCGGTGAAGATGTTTTTCCTGCACTTATTGTCTGTCCTAACACTCTTAAGAAAAACTGGGCTCGTGAATTTGGTCGTTGGTGGCCAGGAGTTTCTACTCAAGTTATTAAGGGAACTTCTACCCAGCGTAAAAAGCAGTTTGAGACTCCTGCAGATGTTTACATTATTAACTGGGAGTCGTTACGTACTCACTCACGACTGGCTCCGTACGGCTCTGTAGCACTGGCTCGCTGTAAAGAATGCGGCGGTCACGATGAAAGAGTGAGTCTTACTCGTTGTGAGGTTCACCAAAGAGAGTTAAATAAGATTGATTTCAAAGCAGTTGTTGCTGACGAAATTCACCGGTCAAAAGATCCTAAATCAAAACAAACTCGCGCTTTGTGGTCAGCAACTGGCAATGCAGAGTTTAGGTTTGCACTAACTGGTACTCCTGTGGCAAACAACGTTGTAGATATGTGGTCAATTTTGCATTGGCTTTCTCCTGAGGATTGGCCATCAAAGACAAAGTGGATTGACCGTATGGTTGACACAATGCTTAATGCTTTTGGTGGGATGATGGTTCTTGGAATTAAGCCTCATATGGAAGATGAGTTCCAACGTACTATTAGTCATCACATGCGTCGTATGTTGAAGGCTCGCGTATTGCCTTGGCTACCACCAGTAATCAACGAACGCCGCGACTTGGAGATGTCTACTAAGCAGAAAAAAGCTTACGAACAAATGCGCGACACAATGATTGCCGAACTTGAGTCTGGCGAAGCGTTATCTGCCCCTAGTGTTCTGACTCAGACAATTCGTTTGCTTCAGTTTGCTAGTTCTTATGCAAACATTGTTGTTGATGAGAATACTGGAGAACCTAAGGCTGTTTTGTCAGAGCCATCTTGTAAGGTTGATTCTCTTATGGATGACATTAAAAACGGAGACTTTGGAGAGGACTCAGTTGCTGTATGTGCAGTGTCGCGTCAGTTAATTGAACTTCTAAGTGCTGCTTTGACTAAAGCCAACATCCCTCACGGTTTAATTACTGGTGCTCAGAATGAAGATGAACGTCAGCAAGCTATTGATGATTTTCAATCTGGTGCAAAGAAGTGGATTTTATTTACTGCCCAGGCTGGCGGTGTAGGTGTGACTCTCACTGCTGCTCGTCGCTTGATTATGCTTCAGCGCCCTTGGTCTTTGGTTGATCACAAACAAGCACTAGACCGTGTGCACCGCATTGGATCAGAGATTCACGATTCGATTGTGATTACAGATTATGTAACAGAAGGAACTATAGAAGAACGAGTTCTACAAGTTCTTGAAACTAAAGCAGATAACTTTGAGCAAATCGTTCACGACAGGGAAAAACTACTTGACTTGCTTAAAAAAGATAAGGCAGGTAAGTTATGAAACATACAACAATGACATATAAGGACGGAATGATAGATGTCTAATGTAATTAGACTCTCTAACTCAGAGATTCAAACATTTAAAGATTGTCGTCGCCGGTGGTGGTTAACTTACTATCGTCGTCTAAAGCCTCTTAACCAAGACTTTACTGGGGCCCTGGCGCTTGGATCACGTATTCATGCTGCCTTAGATGATCACTATGCAAAAGGTGTTCCACTACTAGATGCTCATTCTCGCTTGGTAGAGGCTGACCGTAACTTACTTATTGCAGATTTCAGGGATACTGACACCCTTGATGGCGAAGCAGAACTAGGTCGAATCATGCTTGAGGGCTATGAGCAGTGGGTTGAGGAAAACGGAATTGACTCAGAGCTAGAAATGATTTCTACAGAAGAAACAATTATTGCCCCATTATTCAACGGAGAAGTTGAGTTACAGGGGAAGCTTGATATGCGTGTTCGCCGTAAGGTTGATGGTGTTCGTATGTTCCGTGACTTTAAGACTGTAGGTGGATCACTTTCAGACTTTGCAATGCTTGCTCCAATGAATGAGCAAGTGCTTACATATATGCTTCTGGAAACATTCCAGAGTAAAGAAGGAGAACGCTCCGAAGGTGGCATCTTTACGATGCTAAAAAAGGTAAAGCGTACTGCTTCTGCACGACCTCCGTTCTACGACCAGATTGAGGTGCGTCACAATGTGTTCACACTTCGTTCTTTCTGGAATCGTATCCACGGAACAATAACAGACCTAATGCGAGTGCGTACAGCGCTTGACGAAGGTACTGATCATACTTCTGTTGCGTATCCTCACCCGACACGCGATTGTAAGTGGAAGTGTCAATTCTTTACTGTATGCACGTTAATGGATGACGGTAGCGCAGCCGAGCAAGCACTTTCAGAAATGTTTGAAGAGGGAGACCCCTATTCATATTACGAAAACGAAAATGACAAGAAAGGACTGGAATAACTATGAGTGACATTCAGCGTTCTCTTACAGTTATGGTCTACGGTGAGTCAAAGGTTGGAAAATCCAC
>Ga0315902_10002376_pt1 | contig 29364 bp, 26 predicted proteins | sample LakEriMetagenome_9_FD_203523 | JGI IMG/M metagenome (GOLD analysis project Ga0315902, IMG submission 203523) | Freshwater fungal communities from buoy surface, Lake Erie, Ohio, United States - Buoy 12 MA117 | ecosystem: Environmental > Aquatic > Freshwater > Lake > Lake biofilm | place: USA...
GCCGCGCTCGCCGAGTGGCAATCACTCGCTGCCTGAGCCATGCGGTTTGACGCTATTGCTGCGCCAAGTGGAGACGAGTTCGCATCGGACTGACAGCACCTTTGCCACCGACAGCGGCTTCGATCGCGGTTACATCAGTGGTCTGGAGCGAGGAGTACGGAACCCCTCGGTGCTGGTGTTGGAGCGCATCGCCAAGGCTCTCGATGTGGATGTGGCGGAGCTAATGGATCCCAAGCAGGCTGAACTGTTCTCCAGGGCGCGGTCATAGCCGGTCGGCCACCTGCCCGGGTCGCGGTCAACTGGTGGCCTACCAGAAAATAAGCAGTGTGCAGTTAATTGCACAATAAAGTCGCTACATTCTTTGCTCGGATGATGGCGGACCATCTTGCTAATCCGAGCGGTGTAGCTTGAGTTGCCTGACTGAAAACGCTAACAAAGCGGCCATTTCAGTGAGCCACGTCACCTCGTCAAAAGCTGTCATTAGTTCAGCGAGAAAGTAGGAGCTTGATCAGGAGGATGTAGCCTGCAGATCGCTAAGATAACTGCGGCGCATTGCGGCAAAGGTCAGCGCCGCCAGCAGGCACGGCACAGGCAGCAAGCTGAAGGCATTTTCCAGGCCAATTCCATCGGCGAGCCTGCCCGTAAGGATCGGCCCGGGGGCAAGGCCGAGCAAGTTGTTGGCCAAGGTCAGCGTGGCAAAGGCCGAGCCGTGGATCGCCAGCGGCGTAAGATTGGCGACCATCGCGCCGACCGGCCCCACCGTTCCAGCCACCAGGAACATCGCCGCGCCCAGCATGACCAGCTGGGCCGTGCCAGGTGGAAGCTGCATCGCAATCGCCAGGCATACCGCGGCGCCTAGCGTGTAGGCGATTGACAGGCTCATCTTGGCTTCCGGGCGGTCCTTTGAAACACGGTCACTCAACATGCCGCACAGGATCATGCCGGTGCCGCAGACCAGCAGCAGGACGGCGGAAAGCGAGCCAGCCCGGTCCACCGGCAGGTCGTAATAGCGGTTGAAATAGCTGGGCAGCCAGGCTGGCAGTGCGCCAGCAGCGAACAACTGCAGACCGCTGGCCAGATAGGCCAGCCGGACCGAACGGTTGCCCACCAGTTCGCGCAGCGGCGCTGTGGCCGGCTTGCCGTCGGCATCGGCAGCCAGGCCGGCCAGCGCCCTGATCCGGCGTTCGCGCACGACGATCGGATAGAGCAGCCCCAGCACCAGCCCGGCGATGCCGATCACCGCAAAGGCCGAGCGCCAGCCGAAACTGGCCGCAACCGCGCCGCCGATGCCCACCCCCAGCACCTGGCCAAACAGCCCACCGGCCATGAAGGCAGCGGCCAGGGTGGCGCGAAGCCGGGACGGGAACACCGAAATGACCACTGCAATTCCGACGCTGCCATAGGCCGCCTCACCAATGCCGACCAGCGCGCGGCCGATCAGCATGGTTTCATAGCTTTGCGCCGCGGCGCAGAGCAGTGTCGCCAGGCTCCACAGGATCGCCATCAGGGTCAGGCTGCGCACTCGCCCCCAGCGATCGGCGGCCAGTGAAAGCGGAAAGGTGAGCAGGCCGACCATGATCGCGACCACGCCAGACAGCAGGCCCAGCTGGCTATCGGTCAGGCTCCATTCGGCCTTGAGCAGCGGGAACACCGCGTTCAGCACCTGACGCGCCATGTAATCGGAGATCAGCAGCCCGAACGACAGGGCAAAGACCAGCGAGGCGTAGATCGTGACCTTGTCAGGCCCGCCCGCTGAGGTCCTGCCTTGTGGAATATGTCCGGCCATTGCCTGTTATCCTCTCCCCGCAGCCGGCTATTGCCGTAGCTGCTCGATCAGCCGGTGGCCATCGGGCCATGGCCCATAGCCGGATGGCGGGTTGAGATGCCCCACATCCCCGGCATCGTGCAAATTTGCCCCCCAGTCGCGCGCCATCTCCTCGACCCGCGCAAAGCGCGCCAGGGGATCATTGCGGCTGGCAACCACCAGGGTTGGAAACGGCAAGGGCGCGCGCGGGATCGGGAGCCAGCCATTGGCCGACAGCTCATCGTAGGTCGGGTAGCCGGGCGGTAAGGGAAGCTCGACGTCAGCCGGTGTCGCGAGCAGCGCCGCCCTGGTCGACCGGGTCGACGCCAGCGCCCAGTGTGCGACCATCAGGCAGCCGGCGCTGTGCGCGGCAATGACAACGTCTCCGGCTATGCTGTTGAGCGCAGCATCGAGCGCAGCCACCCGCGCCGCCCGCGACAACCGGTCCTCGGTGAGCGGCGCAACCGTCACTGATCCCGGAAAGGCACGGGCGGCGTGAGTCTGCCAGTGGTCCTCGACACGGTCCCTCAGGCCGGGGACGAAGAGGACCGTCGCGCTCATGCTGCGGCGCGGATCGCGGCGCGGCGGGCCTTTGGCTCCGGATTGGGCAGCCAGCCGTTCTTCTCCAGCGTTTCTTCCACGCTCGAATAGAAGGTCCCGATCTGGTAGATCGCCTTGGCTTCCTTGCCGCTGGCGATCGGCCGGTAGAGCTCGTCGGAAATCCGCACCATCTTCTCGATCTGCTGGACCGAAGTGGCACGCTCGCCGCGGCGGCCCCACAGGTTGTCTTCCTGGCCAACCCGAACGTGCAGGCCCATGGCGATGCCCATCACGGTCAATGGATACATCGAACGCATCAGGCCCTCGACCGTGCAAACCGCGTTCTGCGGCAGCCGGTTGACGAATTCCATCAGGTTGCGCGGATTGGGACCATCATGGCCGCCGCCGATCGCCACCCAGTTGCAGACCATCGGACCCATGTAGTGGCCGTTCCGGACCAGCCGCTCGACCGTTTCGAGATCGCGCGCGCAGCCCACCTGGAAGTGGGTCTGGATGCCCGACGCGGTCAGCCGCTTCATGTGCTCCTTCATGAACTTCGGCCCGGCGTCGTAGTACATCTCGGTATAGGCTTCGCGGTAGACATCCCACATCGTGGTGCCGCCGGCGTCTTCCTCGGTGATGAGCTCCATCACGTTCATCTGGTTAGTGTTGACCGCCAGGGTCACCTGATCAGGCGCAGGGGTCAGATCGGCCAGCATGTGGCGGGTATCGTCATCGAGCCATTCCGCGGCGGCGCTTTCGCTCTTGGGCGCAAAGCTGATCGAGCCGCCGACTTGCAGCACCATGTCGGGCACGGCGGTGCGCAGCCGGTCGATCATTTCGTTGAACCGGTCGAGGTCCTTGGACCCCGTGCCATCGGGCTCACGCACGTGAAGGTGCAGCACGGTGGCGCCAGCATTGTAGCAATCGACCGCCTTCTGGACCTGGTCGGCGTAGCTCACCGGAATGTCATCGCTGTCCTGCGGCATGAAGCTGGGCGCATAGGGCGCGACCTGGATCACGAGCGGGTCCTGGTATTCGGGAAGCAGGCTTTCGTCGAAGAACTGCATGGTCTCTCTCCTGTCCTAGAAGGGTTTGTCGCCGATGATCCCAGCGCGCTCCATCTGGCGGACGCAGGGCGGGTAATCCATCACGGCGTAATGCTGAGTGCAGCGGTTGTCCCAGATCGCCATCGAGCCGGGCTGCCAGCGCCAGCGCACCTGGTATTCGGGGATTTGTGCCCGGCCGATCAGGTAGTGCAACAGCTGAGCTCCGCCCGGCGCGTAGTCCTGACCGTAGCGGACATTGGCAGCGGTGTGGAAGTTGGTGAAGTGGGTGGTGAAGCCACAGACGTAGAGCGATTTTGCCCCGGTTTCCGGGTGCGTGCGAACCACCGGGTGCTCGGCATCGGGGAACTGCGCCTTCAGCGCCAGACGCTTCTCATCCGGCATCCGCGCCCCAAAGCTGGCCTCGATCGAATGGCGCGCCTTTAGCGGCGCGATGGTTTCCTTGATGTGGTCGGCCAGGTCCTCATAGGCCCGCTCCATATTGGCCCACATCGTATCGCCGCCGACCGGCGGGCAAGTGACGCAGCGCAGGACAGCGCCCATCTGGGGTGCCTCGCGCCAGGTGGCGTCGGCGTGCCAGGAATTTTCATAGAAATCCGGCGGCGAATTCTCATCCTTGTAGATCCGCACCAAGCCGGGATTTTCCGGATCGCTGCCTGCCACTGGGTGATCCTCCAGCGCTCCGAACCGTTCGGCAAAGGCAACATGATCGGCGCGGCTGATGTCCTGATCGCGCAGGAACAGCACTTTGTGCTTCAGCAGCGCAGCACGGATTTCGCCGAACAAGTCATCGTTCCGGGCAGCCTCGGCCAGGTTCACGCCAGACAGTTCAGCTCCGATCGAGCAGGTCAGTTGAGCGATTTTCATAGCACGAACACCGATGAGCCAATGGTCTTGCCGGCTTCCAGATCGCGGTGCGCCTGAACGCATTCATCAAGCGCGTAACGCTGGCCGATCTCGACCTTGATCCGGCCCGCCGAGAGATGGTCGAACCAGAACTTTGCCATTTCGGCGCGTTCTGCCGGGTCGGCAAAGAAGTCGGCGAAGGCCGGGCGGATGAAATAGACCGAGCCCTGCAGCATGGTCTGGAACGCATCGATCGGCGGGAACGGTCCGGAGGCAGTGCCGCAGCCGACCAGGACCCCGCGCCGCCGCAGCGACTTGAGCGAGCCTTCAAAGGTATCCTTGCCAACCGAATCGAACACCGTCTGCACGCCTTCGCCGCCGGTCAGTTCCTTGACCCGCGCGGCAACGTCCTCGCGGCGGTAGAAGATGATCTCATCGCAGCCGAGCGACTTGGCCTTGGCGGCCTTTTCTTCGCTGGAAACGGTTCCGATCACCCGGAGGCCGAGCAGTTTCGCTACCTGGACGGCAAGCAGGCCGACCCCGCCAGCTGCGGCGTGCAGCAGGATCGTGTCCCCGGCCTTCAGTCGCGGATCGGTCTTCATCAGCCAGTAGGTGGCCGACAGGCCCCGCATGGTCGAAGCGGCGGCCGTTTCGAACGAGATGCCATCGGGCAGCTTGAATAACGGCGCGGCCGGCATCACCCGTTCGGTGGCATAGGCGCCCAGCGGACCGCCATTGTAGCTGACCTGGTCGCCCATGCTGACGTTGGTTACGCCTTCACCCACCGCCACGACCGTGCCGGCACCTTCCACACCGATGCCGCAGGGCGGCTGGACTGGGTAGTAGCCCGAACGGAAATAGGTATCGGCGAAATTGCAGCCAACGGCGGCGTGCGAGATCCGCACCTCGCCGGGGCCGGGGGCGCCAACCTCGACATCCTCGAGCACTAAGACTTCGGGTCCGCCGGTGGTGTGGAAACGTACAGCCTTGGCCACGATCATTGCTCTCCCAAGCTCTTTGACCGGAAGCTAAGCCCGACTGTCTTTGCAGTTTTCACATTTCGTGACATTGTTTTGCCAATTGGTGCCAACTCGGGTGCCTGGGGAGGGATATGACCGAGCTTGTCAGAGTTGCAGCACTGTCCGGCTATATCGAGACCATGCAGGGCCTCGGTCTCGACCCGCGTCCGCTGCTGAAGGAACAAGGGCTGTCCGCCGATCTGCTGGTCAATCCGGAACAACTCATCCCAGCGCGGGCCGCAATCCGCCTACTGGAGCGCAGCGCGGCGGAAAGCGGTTGCCCGACACTCGGGCTGCGCATGGCTGAAGGCCGTGCGCTCGCCAACCTAGGCGCTAGCAGCCTGCTGATTGCGCATCAGCCAACCTTGCGGCATGCGCTTACGGCGCTTCAGGAATTTCGGGCGCGGATAAACTCGACCCTTGTTCTGCATCTGGAGGACATTGGCCAGGAGACTGTCCTCCACGAAGACTTTGCCTTGCGGCGGCCCGAGCCGGTGCGGCAATCTTCCGACCTGGCGCTTGGCGTGCTGATGCGGCTTTGCACCGAAGTACTGGGAAGCGACTGGTCACCCCGGCTGGTCTGTTTTTCGCACCAGGCGCCACCAGCTGCGGAATTGCCGATTTTTAGCCGGATGTTTCGTTGCCCGTTGCAATTCGACAACGAGATCAACGGGATCGTATTGCGCCAGGCCGATCTCGATCGCCCCAATCAGCGCGCCGACGATCAACTGGCTCGCCACGCGCGGCAGCTGCTCGACACGGTGATGAGCCCAACTGACCGGACCGTAACCCAGGACGTCGACCAATTGATCCGCCTGCTGATGCCCGCCGGCCGCGCCTCGATCCAAAACTGCGCCGCTTCGATGGGCATGACCGTGCGAACCCTGCAGCGCTTGCTCGATGCCGACGGAACCAGCTTCACCGCCCTGCTGAACGAAGCGCGGATGCAGCTGGCGACCCAGTACCTGGCCAATCCACGGATGCGGATCACCGATATCGCGGGCATGCTGGGTTACAGTTCGATTGGCGCGTTCAGCCGTTGGCACTCACAGGTCTTCGGCAAGCCGGCACGCGCCAGACGGTGCTGAGGCAGTGCTGGTCAAGGTTCAGCCGCTGGTGAGAGCGGCAGCTTTTCGATGTGTTTGTTTGAAAGCTGTCATTCCGGATCGTCCAACAGAGCCGACGTTAGCGAGGCAGATACAGACGTTCCTGGTCACCCCACAAAGGCGCAATTGCATCCGTCCGAATTAGCGCCCTTGGCCCTGCCTCTTCACGGATCTTGCCGGCCAGGATCGCTTCCGTGACTTTGGGCGAAAGAAACTGCAGTCGGACAACTCGCGTCATGTAGGAGGCCGTGACGCCCTCACGTTTGGCCAGGGTGGTGATGTCGACCTCGCCCTTGGCAAGCTCCTGCCACCACGATCGAGCTTTGAGCAGATAGCGGATCGACCGGGGATCAGGCTTGGAGATGGCAGCCGCTCCGGTTTCTTCGACCAGTCGGCCGACCTTCCTGTCTTGCCGGAGCCGAACCCGGATCGTTCGGCACACGGTGTGAGCAGGGTCATGCGGTCGGGGCATGCTTAGCAGGTCTGCCAAGCCCGCAGCGGCGATGTAGAGCTCGATGCGATCGCGATGGACCACTACCCGGTTCAAGAGCTGACGGACGGCGGTTTGGTCTGACAAGAGCCGAGCACTGATCGCCGCGCACTTCGAGCCCAAAGTTGGCAGAGCATCCTGGCTAACTGGTATTTGCGCCTTCTCAAGCAGCGCAAGGGGCCTGGTAAGCTCAGTGGCAAGCGCTGTGATCACCACTGGCTCGATTTCGGACGCGGGGATCCGCTGGATCTGCATGGCACAGTTGGCCTCCCAGTCCTGCCCAGCCTGACTGACATAGTACCGATAACGCCGGGTGCCCCGGGTCGTATGGGTAGGTGTAAGGAGAGTGCCGCCGGCATCGAACAGTTTGCCTGCTAGCAAACTCCCGCTGCGCTCCCTCACGATCCTTGCGCCTTGAGTGTGGTCGGCAAGCTGTGCCTGCACCTTGTCCCAGGTCACCTGGTCGATGATCGCTGGATGGTTTCCGTCCCAGACCTTTCCCTTGTGGGAGATCTTGCCGGCATAGATGGGGTTCTTGAGGAGGTGATAGAGCTGGCCTCTGCTGAACCGACGGCCGCCATAGGCGAAGCCCTTCTCGGTTTGGCGAGCGGGCGTCATGACGCCTTCATGTGCCAGCGCGTCGGCCAGAAGCCTGACCGTGCCCAGCTCGAGGTAGCGCCGGTAGATGCTGCGCACGAGCTCTGCATGCTCTTCGATGATCGCCAGGCTGCGACCGTCCGGCCGATAGCCCAGCGGTGGCAAGCCGCCCATCCACATGCCCCTGGCCTTGGAGGCTGCAATCTTGTCGCGGATACGCTCAGCAGTGACCTCGCGCTCGAACTGGGCGAACGAGAGCAACATGTTGAGCGTCAGCCGGCCCATGCTGGTGGTCGTGTTGAACGACTGGGTGACGGAGACAAAGCTGACCCCGGCTGCGTCAAGAGCCTCGACCAGTTTTGCAAAGTCGAGCAGCGAGCGGGTCAGCCGATCGACCTTGTAGACGACGATGATGTCGACCTTGCCGAGCTTCACGTCGTCAAGCAGCCGTAGGAGGGCAGGGCGCTGGAGGGTCCCGCCAGACAGCCCGCCGTCGTCGTATTGCTCGCCCACCTGCTTCCAGCCTTCTGAGGCCTGGCTCAGGACATAGGCTGCGCAAGCTTCACGCTGCGCGTCGAGCGAATTGAAGTCCTGTTCGAGACCCTCCTCGCTCGACTTGCGGGTGTAGATCGCGCAGCGAACGACCGTCATGCCGCACGCTTCTGCTTGAGGCCGAAGAAGGCCGGGCCGGACCATCTGGTGCCGGTGATCGCCCGGGCCACCTCGCTCAGCGAATTCCACTGCCGGCCATTCCAGCTGATCTGCCCGCTTTCATCGACCGTGACGACGTGAACCGTTCCATTCCACTCGCGGACCAACCGCATCCCGGGGGAAGCAGCCCGTGTTTCGCTTTTGCCATTCGCCATTTGCTGGAGCGTCTGGCTGGTCTTGCGCGAAAGGCCACCAAGTGACTTGGCCTGGATTTCCCAAGCAAGCGCCAGGCGGAGCAGGGCAGGGCTTACTCGCGGCATAGGGGCACCCTTCAGGTCCAGCCATTGCGCGCGAAGCTGCGCTGGTTGATCAGCCAGCGCAGCTACCCTTTCCTCTACTCCAGCCGTCTTCACGGCTTCGCGCTCAGCAGGTGGTAACAACTTGCGGCGTCTCGCTTGCGACGCTCAATCCTGTAGCCCTTTTTGCGAAGACCGGTCAGGACAGCGCGGGCTGAGTGCGGCAACCAACCGGTCGCGTCGGTCATTTCCACAAGCGTCGCACCGCTTTCACGGCGGAGCAGGATCAGGACTTGGTCGATCTTCCTGCCAGCTTGGGCTGGTGCGTCAGCGCTGGCGGCAGCTGGCTTTAGCGATTTCGGCGTTGCTGCGACTGATTTCGGCTCGCGTGCCATCTTGCGGGGCATATTTGGTCTCCTTGGTTGGAGAGTAGCAACAGTCGCTGCTCCCACTGCCCAAGGCCCTGCCGTTCCGGTCGGTCAGGGGTTCGCTGAGCGCATTCTAGTGCTGCGACCCAGTGCGCCCACCAATGCTTGCAGAGTGGTGGAAGTCCAGTGGTTTTGCTGAGATTATCATAGCATTCGTCCCGTCTAACCACGACAAATATGTGATTGGTCGCTGGGTCAAATCCAGGGTTGAGAACAGCCATCTCCCCTTCGTGAGGCGAGAGCGGGTAGTTCTGAGGTTCCGGCAAAAAAAGTCGCAAAAAAGTTCGCCTCAGACCGCCGCCTCGTCGACCGAAACACCCTCAAGGTACATCGCTCAGTTGTCTTGGTTGAGTGTCACTCCCTCGCTACCTAAGGCGCACCGGCGCAACGGGATCAGCTCGCTCAGCGGCGATCGGTTCGCATTATGCTGACAACACTTTTGTTGAACATGGCAGGCCGAAGTTAACTAAACGCGGAGCCAGTCCCGTAAAATGGCTTCACGGTCGGCGTCGGTGGCTGGAGGATCTTGCCCAAGACTGGCAGGAGTCAGCGAGAATCGTGGCGCGGGAGCAGCTTGTGCGTCGGCGGTAAAGGTGGTGCGGGCCTGATTGTGCGGATGCAACGGTGCTTCACTCAGTGAAAGAACAGGTGCGAAGCAGGCGTCGCTTCCCTCGAGCAAATCGCACCATTGCGCTCGGGTTCGCGTCGCAAAGATCTTTCCGAGTGCTTGGGAAATCTCCGGCCATGAAGCGGCATCGTCCCGACGGTCGAAGAGCGGGTCGATAAGCTCAAGGCGTTCGCGGAGCTCCGCCCAAAATTGAGGTTCGATTGCAGCAATGGATACCCAAGCGCCATCGGCACAGCGGTAGCAACGATAGTAAGGCGCAGCTCCGTCGAGGAAGTTTGTGGATCGTGCGTCGTTCCACTCGCCGCGGGCTTTGAGGCCGTAAAACAATCCCATTAGTGAGCTTGCCCCGTCGCTCATTGCGGCATCGACTACCTGGCCCTGGCCAGTCGCCCTCGCGTGACTTAGCGCCGCGAGCAGACCCATGGCGAGAAAGAGGGATCCACCCCCGAAATCGCCGACGAGGTTAAGCGGGGGAAGCGGCGGACCTTCGGCCGACCCGATCGCATGAAGCGCGCCTGATATCGCGATATAGTTGAGGTCATGGCCAGCAGCCTGAGCCAAGGGTCCGAATTGTCCCCAGCCAGTCATTCGCCCATAAACCAGCTTGGGATTGATCGCGAGCATCGGCTCCGGGCCAAGCCCGAGGCGTTCCATCACGCCTGGTCGGAATCCTTCGATTAAAATTTCGGCGCGCTCGATTAAGTCAATGGCCATGTCGCGGTCCGCTGCCTGCTTCATGTTGAGCGCGATTGAGCGTTTGCCCCGTGCTAGGACATATTCCATTGGTGCGTTCGGCCGATCGATTCTGACAACATCAGCCCCCATGTCCGCCAGCAGCATTCCGGCAAATGGTGCGGGACCAATTCCGGAAAACTCGACTACGCGAAGGCCTTTGAGCGGTCCATCAGATGTCATGAATGCACACTCCCTTTATGCTGTCACAGGTTTCGACCTGGTCACATAAACGCCCACCGGACACGTGAGCTGTGGTCGTCTCACCGAAGCCGGCATCGGTCGGTTGTCGGCCGGATGGCGGAGAGCCGCCAGACCGTCGACGGTCCTATAATCCTCTAGAGGCGCTACTGGTCGATCAATCGGGACTACCTTTTGGGGCCAGTCGTGCAAGCATGGTGGACCTGCGCTTGGCTGTTGCCTGCAACTGCGAGACTGTCCCTGACAACTGCGGTGAAAGCGCAGTTAGCAAGGATCAGATCGTCCTTCCGGTCCCGGCCCAGTGTGGCTCTTTGAGCAAGCGACGCAGGATCTTGCCCGAGTCTTCACGAGGCAGGGAAGAGTGGAACTCCACGTGCCGAGGAGCCTTGAAGGCCGCCAGCTTGCTGCGGACAAAGGCCATTACCTCAGCGGCACTGGGGGCACCAACTTCGGCGGGTTGTATGGCGGCACAGACAGCTTCCCCAAACTCCGCGTCAGGTACGCCGAAGACGGCGGCGTCTGCGATTCCCGGATGCGAAAGAAGAACGCCTTCGATCTCCGCTGGGTAGATGTTGACGCCACCCGAAATGATCATGTCGTTTGCCCGATCGCAGAGGAATAGATAACCATCCTCATCGAGAAATCCGATATCGCCGATCGTGACGAAGCCTTCGCGCTCGATTGCATGGCGGTCGGCATCGCGACCATGGTAGGTAAAGTCCGGGAAACTGGTTGAGCGAATATACACATGCCCAGGGGTCCCGGCGCGAACCTCATTGCCCTCCTCGTCCAGAATACGGATCGCGCAGCCATCCATCGCACGACCGACAGTTCCGGGCTTGCGCAAGGCTTCTTCGGAATTGTGATAAACGGCGCCACCAGTCTCGCTGCCACCATAGTATTCGTGAATGATCGGTCCCCACCATCGGATCATTGCTTGTTTGATTTCCGGCGGACAGGGCGCTGCGCCGTGGGCCACAAACCGAAGCGATGACACGTCGTATTTCGAGCGTACTTCCTCGGGAAGCTTCAGGAGGCGCACGAACATAGTTGGCACCAAGTGGATATGAGTAAGACGGTGTTGCTCAATAAGCGCAAGGAGTCCCTCGGCATCAAAACGCGGCTGCAGCACCACCAGTTCACCTATGCGTCCCGCTACCAGCGCATAAGTGTTAGGGGCGGCATGATAGATCGGTCCAGTTATGACGGTGCGGATTGTCTGACCCGGCACAAGACCGAGCGCCGTTGCCATCAGCGTGGCCATGCGTTTGGCCATCTCTGCATCCGCCGGCTCACGTTTCACGCCCTTTGGCTTGCCCGTGGTGCCTGAGGTGTAGATCATTCCGAAGCGCGTGATTTGCGGTTCACCTCGCCATTGTTCATGCCGATCACGCCAGTTCGTCCAATCATCCGTGGTCGAGACCGGACTGCCATAGGCCTCAGCGACTTCTTGCGGGACTGGACAGACCAGGATTGGCAGTGACAGTGCGGCGCGGTCGCCGAGGATTGGAAGAAGATCCTCGTGAGCGACAATAAGTTTGGCTCCGCTGTCGGCAATTACGAACAGGGCCTCGTCGCTGCGGAAGTGCCAGTTTACCGGCACCACATTCGCCCCAAGCAGGTTTGCTCCAAACGAAATTTCGAAGAAAACCGGATCGTTGCGCAGCAGGATTGCCACGGTGTCACCAGCTCCAATGCCCATTTCAGCCAATCCGGTCGCCACCTTGGCGGCGCGCTGCTCGATGGTACTAGCGGTGATCAGGGTTGACCCACTGATTACGGTTGCAGTCATGGAAGCGCTACCTTCGCTTCGCCGGCCAGGGTTTGTATGTCGCCGTCGATCGTTGCCTGGATCTTCAGGCGGGCTCGTCGTTCGCCACCTTCTTCGAAAAGCTCGACGACTTCACCGTTGCAGGAAACGACCGCGCCGACAGGGGTAATGGAAACGAACCGGGCCTTCCATGAACGCAATTGCGCCTGGGGCAGCCAACTGGTGAGCAGTTGTGCAAGATAGGCCATCGACAACATGCCGTGTGCGAAGACGTCTGGCATGCCGGCGGACTTGGCGAAGTCTATGTCGACATGGATTGGATTGTGATCGCCCGACGCGCCCGCGAACAGCGCAAGGGTGGTGCGGGAGATCGGCGGCAGCACGTGCTCCGGCAAGCGGGTGCCGACTGAGATTGCTTCTGTTCCGTCAGCCATGTCGCACCACCAGGGTTGTCTTGAGCAGCGCACATTCATCTCCCTTGGCATCGGTGATGGTCATGTCACGCACTATGAATTCCAGCAGTCCGCCCTTTCGATCATAGGCGTCGCTGATCTTCGTTTCGATAGTGAGTTCTTCTCCGGCATAGGTCATCCGCCGATACTCAAAGCTTTGTTCTGCATGGAGCACTTTCGCCAGGGGAACCTTCAGGTCATCGAGCCAGAAGGTCTCAGACGGCGCAAGCAAATCGAGCGAAAACAAATAGGTTGGCGGCAGCGGGAGCCCGGGGTGTCCCGCAGCCTTGGCAGCCGACACGTCGCTGTAGACCGGATTGGTCTCGCCTGTGGCCTTCGCGAAGAACCGCAAGGCGCCTTCCTCGGGAACAATAGTTCGCTTCGGCCATGTTTTACCGATTACCGACAGGTCAACCATTTCACGCTGCCTTGTAAAGTGTAACGACGCAGGCGCCGCCCAGACCGAGGTTATGCTGTAACGCAACTTTCGCTCCCGCGACCTGACGTTTGTCGGCATCGCCCCGCAATTGCCAGACCAGCTCGCTACACTGCGCGAGGCCCGTGGCGCCAAGCGGGTGCCCCTTGGAGAGTAGCCCGCCAGAGGGATTGGTTACAGTCCGCCCGCCATAAGTATTGTCTCCGTCGCGGATGAACTTTTCCGCTTCCCCTGGTGCGGCCAGCCCAAGCGCCTCGTAAGTGAGCACCTCGTTGGTCGTGAAGCAATCATGCAACTCGACCACAGGAACATCCTGGGGGCCGATGCCAGCTTTCTCATAAACTTGAAGGGCAGCGGCACGGGCCATGTTGAAGCCGACCGCATCGATCAGGCTCCCATTGCTGAAGGACTGCTCGGGATCAGTGGTCATGGCCTGCGCGGCTATTTCAACATAACGCCCCGGATTGGCCCGCTTGAATTTCTCAGAGACTATGATCGCTGCAGCCGCTCCGCAGGTTGGCGGGCAACACTGCAAACGGGTAAGGGGGCCAAAGATCGTAGGCGAGGCCATGATCTCATCGGCGGTAAGCGGATCACGGAAGATCGCGAGCGGGTTATTGGAAGCATGGCGGCGGGCCTTTTCCGCGACGAGCGCAAAGCTTCGGCTCTCAAAGCCGGTGCGGCGCTGATACTCGGCACCGGCACCGCCAAACAACCGAGCAGCTGGCGGCTTGGTGTTGTCGTCACCTGGTGCCTGCTCTGCAATTCTGACGTAGTTATCGAGGATCGAAGGCCGGTCCGTAAACATCACATCAAGCGCGCCAGGCATCATTTGTTCGAAGCCAACGGCCAAGGCGACATCGACCGCGCCGCTTTCAACGGCTTGGCGCGCGAGGAATAGCGCGGTGGAGCCGGTTGCGCACGCATTGTTGACATTGATGATGGGAATGCCGGTCAAACCGACCGAATAGAGCGCCTTCTGGCCGGAGGTCGAATCGCCATAGACAAAGCCGGCATACGCCTGTTCAACCTTCGAATAGGCAATTCCTGCGTCGGCAAGCGCTGCGAATGCTGCTTCGGCGCCCATGACATCATATGTTTCGCTTCGCCCAGGCTTGGTGAACGGGACCATGGCGACACCGGCAACGTAAACCTTCGACACGAGAACTCTCCTCTGTTCAGTCGATTCATTTATTGACCGACCGGTCGTCAAATGCAAGCACCTTTTGGCGACCTGGCAGCAGTCCGGTATGGCCAAGAGCATTCCTAAAGTCGGATGAGGGACAAGCCTTGGTGAAGGGAGGCCCAATGCGATTCGACTTAGTGTTCAGGCGATCAGCGGGCAGCTCGCAGTTATATACTTTGCGCGGCATCGCGGCCCCAATTTGAAGCGCAGCGGGATCACTTGACAGCTGCGACGACGATGATCTCGACCCTGTAGTCAGGTCCCGCCAGGCGAGACTGGCCGGTAGCGCGCGCAGGGGGAGCTTCACGATCGATCCAATTATCCCAGACTGCATTCATTTCCTCGAAGTCCGCCATGTCGGCTAGCCAGATGGTCGCGGAAAGAACGTGAGACTTTTCGCTGCCGCTCTGCTCGAGCAGAGCATCGATCTTGGCCAGAATGGCTTGGGTCTGGTTGGCTGCACATTCACCGGGCGCCCCGACCTGGCCTGCAAGGTAGATCGTGCCATTGTGGATCACGGCCTGGCTCATCCGGCGTCCGCTGTTCAGGCGCATTATGGTTGTCATGTTGGTTCCTTCTAGTGATGATTCAATTCCGGTACCGCGAGATCGAGTGAGCGCGGCAGCCGACTGCGGGCCTACTGCTTGGGACGGGCTTTGAAACGGCTCGGCGAATTGCAGTCTATCGGTAGAGTTAGTCGAGCATCAGGTCTGCGCGCCACGCTGGCAGTGCAAGCGCTTCGACGATCACCGCGTCAGCGACTGCGGCATCGGGGAGTTGGCCTGAATCGATCATGCTTTGGGCTGCGCGGCGGAGAGCATTGCGATCAGGACCGATTTTACGCAACTCGGCCAGGGCAATATCGCGTCCAGCGAGGCGGGCCAACGCCCGGCTGGCAAAGAAATGCCGACGCAATATCCGTGACTGCCGCGAAGCCCGCAGAGACTCAAACAAGGCGGCTTCACTGGCTAGTCCAGCCTCAAGCCCGCTTTCAACACCCACGCGTGCAGCCTCAAGCGTTGCCTGCGGAGCCTGCCATTCGGGATCCAATGCAGTTTCATAGCGACTGATTGCGGCAAGTGCCACTTGGGCTGGTTCGGCTGCAATGTTGCGAACTGGGCGTTTCGAGAGCCGAGTGGCCATCGTCAGTGCCATCTCCAGGTCACCAACCGCGTCGACGAAGCCGATTTCTTGCGCTTCTTCCAGGTCAATTGGCTCAGCACCGATCAGGAGTCTGAGGGCCGCTGGCATGCCGACCAGTCGCGGCAAGAATTGCGTACCTCCAAAGGTAGCCAACAACCCGAGCTTGACTTCCGGCATGCCAAAAAGTGTGCCGGGCGCAGCAATTCGAAAATCGGCGCAATAGGCAACGACCACCCCACCACCCAGCACCATGCCGTGCATCACGGCGATCACTGGTTGCGGTGCGAGCCGGCAGGCTTCCTCGAGTTCGAGCAGTCCGGGCGCAAGCACTGGATGCTCCAGTTCGGCGATGTCGGCTCCAGAGATGAAGCTTCGTCCCCTGCCAACTATTGCAATTGCCTGCGCTCTAGTGCGTCCAGCTTCCGTCACTGCAGCGATCAACTGACTGCGCACCGCGTGCGACAAGGCATTGACCGGTGGATTATCGATCTCGATGCAGGCAACCGGGCCGTGCTGAACAAGCGATACAGGGGCAGTCATGGCACCTCCCAAGATCAATATGCAACCATCGCTGGATTATCCGAATCCCAACGCCCTGATAGTCATGACATGGTTTTGGGATAGCGCTCGTGATCTTGGTTCAGGGCACTTGAAGTGACTTGCCTGGTATCCAAAGCTGCCGGGATGTTCAACGTCAACGCTTTGCACTGCCATTGAAACTGGGAATGCGTCCTCGGTTCTGGGACTATGTATCATGGCATTCCCTCTTCAAGCGGTCCTTGGTTTGGGCGATGCGGAGCCAAGTACGTTAGAAAAAGCGAGCGGGATAACCAGGGAAGTAGAGTTGAAGAGGCGGGCGGCCTCGGTGGGCGTGAAAGCCGCACCGCCTCTATCTGGTTCCATCGGGACTTTCGCCCAGAATTACTTGCCGGGGATCAAGGGCGACTAGAACTTCATGCTCGCACGAACATTCCACATCCGCGGCAGAGACAACTGCACATTTTGATTTGCCCCGACACCCGGAAAGCCGAAACCGCCCGGACCGACAGAGACCGGCACTTGGTTGTTAAACAGGTTGCTTACATTGAACGCGAGCCGGAATTTTTCGTCGATCTCGGCTTCGATCGACATGTCAACGGTGTCGCGAGACGGGATCCGCAGCGCTGCGCTGTTATCACGATCCTGGAAGAAGCCATCAACATAGCTGTATTGCGCCCGCCCGCCCAACGTGAGCCTGTCACTCACCGGCACCCGCAATGTTGCAGTAAGACTGGCAGTCAGTTCGGGAGAATTCGGGATGCGGTTGCCGTCGAAGATCAACGGGACGCCACCTGCCGTGGTATCGCGGTAGTCCCTGAACCGCGCGTCAGCGTAGCCGAGCGTTCCGACAACCGTGAACGGCTTGAAGGGCCGAACCTTAACTTCCCCTTCGAAGCCACGGATTCTGGCACTGGCAGCATTCGAGACGATCGCGATAAGCGCCCCGCCGCCGCCTAGGACGGGCACAAGCTTCGCAGTCTGGATATCGCCATAGTTCTGTTGGAAGCCAGAGAATGCGAAGCCGAGGTCACCGTTTAGAACGTCACCCTTCAAACCAACTTCATAGTTGGTCAGTTGCTCGCGATTGAACCGCAGTTGTTTGAAAGAGGTGATCGAGAAGCTCGTGACGTTGTCGAGGTTCCAGCCCCCGCTCTTGTAACCGCGCGACACCGTCCCATAGATCGATACGTTCGGCGCGAGCTTGTAGCGCAAGGTAACTAGGGGCGAGAAATCGGTATCGGAACCTGCATCCGTTTCACGCGGCAGGCTAGGCGCAACGAACGGGAAGCCTTGCTGACGGAAGTCGAGGGACTGCTTCTCATAGGTCAGTCGCGCACCGAGTGTTAGCGTCAGACGAGGTAGAGCCTCCCAATCGGCATTTACGAAGCCCGCGAAGGATTCCGATCCAACGACCCCGCTCGTAGAACCAGTCAGCCCTCTCAGGAATGCCGGGACGTTGGTAATGTTGCCAAAAGTGCTAGAGGCGTAGCCGTCAACTTCCTGTTTGAAATAGTAAAGCCCGCTGACAAAGGAAAACTGAGGTCCTAGCCTGCCTGCAAGGCGCAATTCTTGGGAGAATTGCCATTGATCCTGGCTCTTCTGACTATCCACGACTGCCAATGGGCCGAAGTCGGGATCGTTGTTGCGCAACGAGGATGCGGTTCGGTAGGCGGTAATCGAAGTCAGAGTCAGGTCAGTTGAGGTCGACCAGTCGATCTGGCCCGAAACACCGAACAACTCTCGCTTGGCAATAAGGGGTAGGTTGGTATTGGTCTTGTAGGTACCAGTGACGGCGCCATATCCGCTAATTGGCTGCGGTGCGGGAGCAAGCTGGTCTTCGTTCGTGTAGTCCGCCGAGAGCAAGAGCGATATATCGCTGTTTGGCCGCCAGAGGGCCTTAATCCGCCCGCCGACGGAATCGATATTCCCGATATCCTGCCCGTCGAAGACATTGATGATATAGCCGCGCCGAGTGGTTCGGAAGCCACCTACGCTGACAGCGAGCTTGTCTTCGGCAACGGGTCCGGTCAGGAAAGCAGAAACCCGACGTTCGTCAAAGCTGCCAAGTTGCACCGTTGCATCGCCGCCAAATTCGAACTCAGGCTTGCGGGTGGTAATGCTGATCGCGCCAGCGATCGAGTTGCGTCCGAAAAGTGTCCCCTGGGGACCCCTGAGGAACTCTACGCGCTCGGTGTCAAACAATTCCTGGTTGAAGCTGTAGAGCTTACCTTGAACCACGCCGTCGACATAGACGCCGACACCGGAATCGAAACCCGCGTTCACACGCGACTGACTCGCGACCCCGCGGACGACGATCAGCGAGAGAGAGTCATTGCCGTTGCTGATGTTGACAAGATTCGGGACAGAGTTGGCCAGGTCGAGCAGTCGCAGGGATGCTTTTGCATCGATATCGTCCGCTCCGATGGCACTGATCGACAGCGGCACATCGATAATTCGCTCATCTCGCTTGCGGGCGGTTACGACGATGGCGTTGTCATTGACCTCCACCTCGGCAGAAGGCGAATCGACCTCCTGCGCGAAGGATGGCGTGCTGACCAGCATAGCACCGAGAAAAAACGGGAATTTACGCATCGATCCTTCTCCCTTGAATACCTCATTGGGGAGGGCGTACCATTGATCGACCGGTCGGTCAATTCATAAACAGCCGACCGGCTGATCAATGATCTATGGGGCGTGGAATCCACGATCACCACGGCTAGCTGTCGCACAAGAGCTCAATTCGAGCCTCGTTGGGTCGCTATATACCGGTGAGCTTGGCCGGGCCTTTGCCGTGCGCAAGATGGGTCTTTCTTTTAGATCGCTGGGGAAATCGACAATCAGCCGAGCAGGCACTGCAGTCTATTGCGCCGGTCAAGTGCGATCGGGTGAGAGGGCGGAGTCGGTAGCCAGGGATCCGCGATTCCGGTTGCATTATCCGTCCGGACGGTTAATCAATGGCTCATGCACTGATCAATCAGTTCTCTAGGTACCAAATGGCAAGCCAAATGATGCAATGCAGATATCGCGACCTTGGGTTGACGATCGGCCAACTGCCGACGGGCCCGTTGAATGCAATTACCGATGTGGCCGGTGTCCGGGTTGGGCACGTGACGCGGATTGCGGACGCTCCGCGCATCTTGCGAACCGGCGTCACTGCCATCCAGCCGCTGAACGTGCCCTATTGGCAGGAATCGGTCTTTGCCGGCTTCCATTCTTTCAATGGCTTCGGTGAAGTTACCGGCAGCCATTGGATTGCTGAAACCGGCGTTCTCACCTCGCCGATCTGCATGAGCTCGGCCTTTTCGATCGGGGTCCTGCGTGACACGCTGTTGGCTCATCCCAAGCAGAACGGGATTGATGACCGCTGGCACCAGCCGATGGCCGGCGAAACCTTCGACGGCGTACTCAATGACGGCTGGGACGGGCCGATTACCCGGGCAGACGTCACTTCAGCGCTCGATTCTGCTGTTGGCGGGCCGGTCGCCGAAGGTTCAATTGGTGGCGGCACCGGCATGATGAGCTTCGAATTCAAGAGCGGGATCGGGACTTCATCAAGAGTAGCTGCCACCGCATGCGGTAGCTTTACCGTCGGCGCTCTTGTCCAATCCAATTTTGGTAACCGGTCTGAGCTTACCGTTGATGGTGTCCCAGTTGGTCGGCATCTCGGCTATGAAGTCGTGGATAGTCCCCAGCGACGCGACCAAGGCTCGATCGTGATCGTGCTCGCAACAGATGCGCCACTGCTGCCACCGCAATGCGCGAGATTGGCACGGCGCGGCGGCATCGGCCTGGGGCGCGTCGGTGGTTTTGGTTCAAACAGGTCGGGCGATTTCATAATCGCCTTTTCGACCGGTAATCGCGTGCCCTTCAATGATGTCGCGATCGCAGAAGGCCTTCGCATGCTGCCGAATGAGGCCATGAACCCGCTCTTTCGCGCTGCCTCAGAAGCGGTCGAAGAGGCAATCATCAATTCCATGACCACATCAGACTCGATGACAGGCGTCGATGGAACAACTGTGCATGCACTGCCGAACGACAAGCTTGTCGAAGTGATGCAACGGTATGGCCGCGGGCCTGCGAGTGCGACATGAACTGTGCGGATGTGCTAGTAATCGGGGGCGGGATCGCCGGCATGTCAGCTGCCGCTGCACTGGCAGGTCACGCCCGCGTGGTGGTGCTCGAAGCTGAACAGGCCGTCGGCTATCATTCTTCCGGACGCAGCGCGACCTACTACCATTTTGGCATTGGCAACCGTGCAGTGCGCGCGATGACCGCATTTAGCCGGGAGTTTTTCGAGCAGCCGCCAGTCGACTTTGCGGACCAACCATTTTGCAGGCCGACACCAGCCCTGTTCGTAGCTCGCCCGTCCATGGTGGAGGCGTTGGCCGCGCTTGAGGCCGAGATGCAGCTGTTCACCGACACGATCGAGCGGATCGACGAAAAAGGCATGCTGGCAATGGTGCCAGTGCTGAAGACCGGCGGAGACGACATAGTCAAAGGTGTGGTCGATTACGGCGGTCGCCGGCTCGATGCCGATCGATTGCTGCAAGCCTATGCCCGAAGGGTCAAGTATGGCAAAGGAGACACCGTTATCGGAGCCCGTGTCGCGGGCATCGATTACAAGGCAGGGCTGTGGCAGGTGACCACCGAACGCGGTCAGCAATTCGCTGCGCCAGTGCTGATTAATGCAGCCGGAGCTTGGGCCGATCATGTGGCTGGACTGGCAGGCGTGCGGCCCCTTGGTCTTGAGCCAAAGCGGCGGACGGTGATTATGTTCGACCCCCCCAACGGGATCGACGCCAGCGAGTGGCCATTCGTCAAGGCCGCAGTCGACGACTTCTACATGATCCCGGAATCCGGGCGGATTCTGGCGTCGCCAGTAGACGAAGTCGATAGTCCTCCCACCGACGCTCAGCCTGAGGAATATGACCTGGCGCTGGCAGCGTGGAAGGTCGAGGAATATACGACGATGACAGTGCCGCGGATCCAGCATCGCTGGGCAGGGCTGCGCTCTTTCGTCCCTGACCGTGTCCCAACGGCCGGGTTCGCGCCCGACGCCGATGGGTTCTTCTGGCTGGCGGGGCAAGGCGGATACGGCTTGCAGACAGCGCCGGCAATGGCAGCGATTGTGTCTGCGCTCGTAACGGGAGGGTCATGGCCGGAAGGCCTTGCAGCTTTTGGTTTGACACCGGATCAGGTCCTGCCGGATCGACTGGTGGGTAGGGAGGTCTCGGTATGACCAATGTAATGCGCCGACTGCTTGGCCGTGAATACCCTGTCGCCGTTGGGGGTGATGGGCCCTATGTCATCGATGCTGCCGGCCGGCGCTATCTCGATGCCGCGTCGGGGGCTGGGGTCTCGTGCCTAGGCCACAGCGCCACCCGGGTTGCGGATGCTATCGCCGCCCAGGCGCATACCATGCCCTATCTCTATAACGCCTACTTCACGACGGATGCGGTCGAACGTTTCGCCGAAGCGCTGGTTGCCGCGACGCCGGCCGGGCTCGACTGGGTATATCCCGGTTCAGGCGGATCAGAATCGATGGATGGCGCGCTCAAGCTTGCGCTGCAGTTTCATAATGAAAACGGTGAACCCGGTCGAACCCGCTTCATTTCCCGGCGTCAGAGCTATCATGGATGTACGATTGGAGCATTGGGCGTGAGCGGGAACCTGATCCGCAGATCGCTCTTCGAGGGCTTTCTACCCCCGCATCATTTTGTCTCGCCTTGCTATGCCTACCGTGAGCAGAGCAGCGGGGAAACTGAAGCCGAATATGTCCGCAGGCTCGCAGACGAGTTGGAAGACGCCATCATTCAACTTGGTCCGGAGAACGTCGCCGGATTCGTTGCGGAAACTGTCGTCGGCGCCACTGCGGGATGTATTCCGCCAGTTCCGGGTTATTTCCAGGCGATCCAGGCGGTCTGCCAAAAGTATGGTGTCCTTCTCATCCTCGACGAAATCCTGGCAGGCGCTGGACGCTGCGGAACCTACCTTGCATGCGAACAGGATGGGGTGGTCCCTGACATCGCCGTTGTCGCGAAAGGCCTTGGTGCCGGCTATCAGCCGCTTAGCGCAATCCTCGTCAGCGACCGGATCGTGGCAACCTTGGCTGGAGGTCGAGGATTCTTTTTCCATGGCCATACCTATAACTGTCACGCGACCGCCGCCGCAGCAGGCCTTGCTGTACTGCAGGAAATCGAAGAGCAGGACCTTCTCGCCAATGTGCGCCGCCAGGGCGAACTCCTGCGGGATTCCTTGACCGATAAGTTCAACCAGCATCCCCATATCGGCGATGTGCGCGGGCGTGGGCTGCTATTCGGAATTGAACTTGTCGCCGATCGGGAGAGCAAGGAGCCATTCGCCCCTGAGCGAATGGTTTGGAACGCTATCCAGACCGCGGCGATGGACAGCGGTCTGCTGTGCTATCCGGGGTTCGGGACAGTGGATGGCACTCAGGGTGACCACATCTTGCTTGCTCCCCCGTTCATCATCACCGAAGCGCAAGTGGGCGAAATCGTTGACAAGCTTGCGTCGGCGATCGACCGAGCAATTGCGGGTACGGCCTGATGCGCAGACCACTCATCGGTGTCACGGCTGATGTCGAATTGCGAAGTGATGCGCGGCAACTTCATTATTTCGCCAACCAGGCCATGATGGCAGCCCTGTCGAGCGCTGGCGCCTTGCCGGTGATGCTCCCGCACGAAGTCGAGCTCATCGATGACTATCTCGGCGTGTTGGACGGCGTGCTCATTTCAGGCGGTGGGTATCAGTTTCCCCACCCCCAGCTTATCGATCCCGCAACTGTTGATCAGGAACCAGCGGAGAAAGTCGCGCGGACTCGGTTTGAATTGGCTCTAGTGCAGCGTGTGACGGAGCGCGATCTACCTCTGCTCGGTATCTGCGGCGGCTTCCAGGTCATGAATGTCGCCGCGGGCGGCACAATCGTTCCTTCACTCACGTCGGTGCGTCCCGAATGGCACATGCATCGCGACGCGGCGCCCTATGAGGAGGCGGCGCATGAAGTTATCGTCACGCCGGGGAGCCGTTTTCGCGAAATCGTTGGTCGCGACCGTCTGCCGGTCAACAGTCTGCATTCGCAGGGGGTTATCGAGGCAGGGGTCGAAGCGAGTGCAGCCGCACTTGCTCCGGACGGCATTGTCGAAGCGATCGAGCGACGGGATCGATATTTCTGGATGGCTACCCAGTGGCACCCGGAGTTTCACATTTCGGAAGCTGATCGCTGCCTGTTTAACGCATTCGTCGCTGCAGCGGCTGCCCGATAGATTGCAGCACCGAGCTCAGGAGCCCCTGAGGAGGGCGAGTGCCGAGGTCAGAGCTGCTTGGGTGATCGGATCGCGCATCCTCTCAGCTTGAGCCTGGGCCTCGGCTATTAATCCTGCTTCCGCCTCGCTGGAAGCCAGCAAGGCTCTGATGGTGCCATGCGTTCCGCGCGGAACTCCCGCCAGCTTGATCGCCAGTTTCTGCACGGCATCGGCAAGTCCATCCGCGGGTACGACAGTTTCCGCCAGACCCAGGCTAAGGCATTGCTCAGCGGACAGCGAGCCTCCAGTCATCAGCAGGGCGCGTGCGCGCGCCGCACCCACTGCCGCGATCAGGCTGCGGTTGATGCCCGTGTCAGGAACCAGACCCAGACGAGCGAACGGGAAGAGCAGCCGTGCGCTGGAAGACATGACCATGATATCCGCGAGCAATGCGATGCCCGCGCCCGAACCTGCAGCAGCACCGTCAACAACAGCGACGATGGCGATCGGAGATCCGGCAATTGCCGCCGCTAGCCGTCCGGTTTGGTCTGCGACGATCGCGGCCAGTTCATCGGCAGGGCTGTCGGCCAGAACATCGAGCGCAGCTCCAGCCGAAAAGATTCCATCTTTCCCGGTCAGAAAAATGACCCCGACACCCTCGGTTGCGGCCAGATCGTTGATCAGGTCGGCGATGCGACCTAGGTCAGCTGGCCCAAGCGCATTTCCCCGCTCTGGCGATGCGAAGCGTGCGATCGCGATCGGGCCGTTGCGGTCGACCTCGATCGCAATCGCATAACCTTTGCTCATGCGCCTTCCATGATCTTCTGGAAGGGTGCCATCCCCGCTGCGAAGTCAGCTGGTGCTTCGGCGCCAGCGAAATCAATAACCGCGGGCCATGCATCACGCACCTGTTCCGGGGTGAAATCATTACCGCCTCCGATCCGTTCGCCACGCGTACGTTGCCAGCGCAGTTTGCTCACCCAGCCGCCGCCGACTTCGAACAAGCCTCCAGTCTCGGCGCATGTCTCGTGGGTAAGCCACCCCACAAGCGGGCTGACAAGTTCTGCGCGCATTGGAGCGAGCTGTTCAGGTGTCATGACTGTTCGGGTCAGGCGCGAATCCGCTGCCGGTGCGATCGAGTTGACATGAATGTTGCGTGCGCGCCCTTCAACCGCAAGGGCCTGGGTGAAACCGTGGAGCGCAAGCTTGAAAGTGCCATAGTTCACCTGGCCGAAGTTGCCATAGATCCCGGCGGCCGAAGAAGTATTGATGATCCGGCCGTAGCTCTGGTCGCGCAGCCGCGGCCAGGCGGCACGAACAATCCGGAATGCTCCCAGCAAATGGACGTCATAGAGATCGCTCCAGTCCTGCTCGGTCATCTTGTGAAAGCCAACGTCACGCAGGAACCCGGCGTTGTTGATGATGATGTCGATCTGCCCGAAATGATCGAGCGCTGCTTCGACCAGCCTGGAACCATCGATGACCGAGTCCGTGTTGGCTACCGCTTCGCCTCCGGCCGCGCGAATCTCCTCGACAACCTTTGCCGCTGGGCCAGCGTCAGCCCCGGCGCCGGCCGCCGACGATCCGAGGTCGTTGACAAGCACGCGCGCGCCTCTGCTAGCGAGCATTAGGGCATGTGCCCGCCCCAGGCCGCCGCCAGCACCAGTGACAATGGCAACCCGTCCATCATAGCGAAGTGTATCAGTCATCAGTCTTCCCTTCGGATAAAGAATTTTTAGACACCGTGGCGATTTTGAAAGGCCGCTCCTTTGCCCCGCTTGAGTCCGTGCAACGAACGGTGCAGGCGCCGGGGCGTCTGCAGAAATGATCAGGTATCTCGCACCACTTGGCCCTCGCCGCGTAAGGCCCGCAGCCGAATGTAGCTGGCAACTGCTTCCAGATGGGGTCAGCCGTAATCAGTCCGACAAGACCGCCCCGTTGCAGGAGGCGGCAGCGACCAACAGCGGCGAGAGCTTCGGGATTGGAACTATGACGGGGCACGGATTGGCGGGGTCCTGGTTCGCCATAGCAATCCGCCGCTCTACCTTGTGTTCCTTCGATGTGCGTGATCACGCCGGATCCTCATTGAACGGGCGCGCGGTATCGTCGCGCTTGGCCGCCGGGAGACCCAGTACACGCTCTGCAATCACGTTACGGAGGATCTCGTCCGTACCGCCCGCAATCCGCATCGCCGCGCCAAAACTCCAGGACCTCTCAACAGCCTCCCAGCCTTCGCCTAGGGCGCTCCCGGCGAGCGCTCCTTCCTTTCCGCGCAGGTCAAGCAGCAAGTTGGCAATCAACTGCGCCTGGCTGGCTATCACTAGCTTGGTGATTGACTGCTCTGGCCCCGGGAGTTGGCCGCGACCTAGGTTAGTCAAGGTTCGGTAAGTGAGCAGCTTAAGCCCGCGATCATTCAAGTACGCCTGGGCAATCATGTCGCGAACAAGGGGGTCGTCGCTTGCGCGTCCTGTTGATGTTTCGAGGCGCCCGCTGAAATCGATCAATGTCGATGAATCGATCAGCCCGATGTTCGCACCGACATTGAGCCGCTCGAACATGAGCGTCGTCATTGCTCCTGCCCAACCGCCGCCTGGCGCGGTCAAACGAAACTCGTCCGGGATTACAACACCGGACAGGAAAACTTCGTTGAACTCGGCGCCACCATCGAGCTGCCGGATCGGTCGCACCTCGACGCCGGGCGCGCGCATGTCGACAATGAAGAGCGTCAGCCCGGCATGTTTGGTCGCGCTAGGATCGGTCCTTGCAAGCAAAAGGCCATAGTCAGAGAACTGTGCTCCGGTGGTCCAGGCCTTCTGACCGTCGACAACCCAGTTGTCTCCAGCCTTCACGGCCTTCGTCCGCAAGGCAGCAAGGTCAGAGCCGGCGGCTGGTTCCGAGAATAGCTGACACCAAATCTCTTCACCATTGATCGCGCGGGCAATGAACCGCTCTTTGACCTGATCGCTACCAAGTGCGAGCAAGGTCGGCACGCACATACCGAGTCCAATTTCGTAGACGCCAAATGGGACATCGTATCGCTCTTCTTCCTGCCGGAAGATCACCTGCTGAGTGGTTGTTCCGCCACCTCCGCCATACTCGCCTGGCAGTGCGACAGCGGCGTAACCGGCAGCGGCCTTCTTACTTTGCCATTCCCGAGCTGCAGCCAAGAGTGTTGCGTCATCAGACCAGGAAACCCGCCCCCGACCGCGCGTTACCGGTGCATGAACGGCAAGCCACTCCCGCGCATGAGCGCGGAACTGGGCATCGGCGGGAGAATCGGCGAAGTCCATCTGCTGGCCTTTCAATGCAGCGCGATCTCGCCGGCGATCAGCCGAGCGGCCAAACGCGACCGCCACTCGATGGCAGGTCCGAAGCTGGCCGCAAGCGCTCGGGCCCGACGGTAGAATAGGTGTGAGTCTGCTTCGAAAGTGAAGCCGTAGCCGCCATGGACCTGTAATGTTTCTTGCGCGGCAAACAGATAGGCTTCGGTTGCAGCAGCACGAGCCGCGGCAGCAGCGAGCGGCAAGTCGCTTGCCCGGGCACCGAGCGACCACGCAGCATACATTGCATGCGCGCGTGCGATCTCAATCTTGGTCCAGATGTCGGCCAGCTTGTGCTTGATGGCCTGGTATGAACCAATGCTTTGGCCGAAAGCCTGGCGTTCGCGCGCATAAGCAATCGCCCCATCGAGAGCTCGGGAGGCTCCACCAATCTGTTCGAAGGCAACGCAGACAACTGCGTGGTTGAGCGCGAAATCGGAAGTGTCGTCAGCCATGGGAGTGGCTGGAGTATTCCGGAATGTGATGCGGCAGAGGGGGCGACCAGGATCCAGGCTCTCTAATGCCTCCCGCTCGACGGAGTTTGCGCCCAGGTCGACAAGCCACAGCTGATTGTCGGCCTGGACAATGGCGACTGATGCATCGCTGCCGCCTGAGACAGGCGAAATAGCGCCCGAAATGCGATCGCCCTGGGTAGAAAGCGTTGTATCTGGCGCTACGCAGGCTGTCGCTGCTCCGCTAGCGAGTACAGGCAGCCAGCGAGCCTGTTGCTCGGGCGACCCGCACGACTGGATCAACGGGGTGGCATGATACAATGACGCGGTGGGCACTGCAGCCACCGACCATCCAATGGCTTCTGCAGCCAGGCAAACCGGGACCGGCCCAAGGTCGTTGCCACCAAAATCCCACGATATGCCGCTGGCCAGGATTCCCATCTCGCCGAGCAGTCCCCAGGCAGACTGGTTGACTTGGCCGCTGTCGACAGTTTTCCGCGCTGCCTCCAGTGGCGCAGCTACTTCGAGAGCGCGCCGCAACTGGTCGGCAAGGAGCCGGTAATCTTCGGAAAAATCGAACTCCACCTAGCTGTCCTCACTGCAGTCAAGCGCTGAAGCGATATCCTTCTCCATGAGTCGGGTTATCTCATTAATCGAACGGTCGGTCAATGGATGATCTGTCATCCGCCTTGCTCTACGGCGAGGCGTTCAGGGGCGGGCATGGACTTGCAGAGACCGACCATGACGTTCCAACAGGAGAGTTGCCCGGCTTGCTACACTTGCTACAACTGATCGGCTGAGTTCAGCGCGTACGATCGAAGAGCATTAAGGGCCGGACCTACTTGAGGCGCTTCTGTTGCCCTTTTAGAATGCAACCCGGGCGCACACCTGTAGTTGCCCCGTCGCGATAGACGGGCAATCCGCTGACATAGACGCTCTCCACCCCTTTGCTTGGTTGGACCGGGTTTTCGAAGTCGGCTGCGTCGGCAACATTAGCCGGATCAAGGACAACCAGATCTGCTGCGGCCCCCGCGGCAATAACTCCGCGCCCGGCCATGCGAAATCGCCTCGCTGGCAAGCTAGTCATCCGGCGGATCGCTTCCTCGAAGGGGAATAGACCCTCATCGCGCGCGTACCGGCCAAGAACGCGGGTAAATGTACCCCATAGGCGAGGGTGAGGGCGGATACTGGTGGTCGTCCCATCCGAACCGATCATGGCATCAGGAGAGGCAAGGATGTGGCGGAGATCATTCTCGTCCATGCAGAAGTAAACCGCGCCGCCCGGTGCCAGCGCTGTCAGTGCCGCCTCGGCGCTCATGCCTAGTTCGGCTGCGACCTCGTCAAGTTCTCGACCTGCAGCATCAGGCATGACCGCACTCCAGGTTATCAAGACACGCTTCGAAAGGCGGTAGAGGTCAAGATTGAACGAACTCGCAGCTGCAACGTAAGGGTAGACATCAAACCCAACCTCCTGCCGAGTTGACGCCTGGACAATCCTGCGCAGCGTTTCAGGCGCACGGCCGAAATTAGCCTCGCCCATGAGCTTGTGATGCGAGATGATCAGCGGCATTGCCGCACGTTCGGCGATAAGGAGCGCCTCATCAATTGCGGCATCGATGGCACCAGCCTCATCGCGCAAGTGGGTCGCATAGATACCGCCGTACTCGGAGACAACCTCCGCAATTGCCATCACCTCTTCCATTGGCGCAGCCTTGGCAGGCGGATAGAAGAGCCCTGAAGACATACCAATCGCCCCGGCGGCCATGGCCTCAGCGGCCAGTGAGCGCATCGCCATGCGCTCACTGGCGGTTGCAGGACGATCGAGCCTGTCCATCGTCGCGGCGCGAAGCGTGGTATGACCGACAAGCGCGGCAACGTTGACGGCGGGTGGTGCGGCTTCCAGTGCGTCGAAGTAATCGCGAAAGCGCGCAAAGCGGAAATCAGCCTTGGCGGCGACCTCCGCGAAGGGGGGAGGGAGGTCTCCGGAGGCGACGAACGGAGCAAGACTGACGCCGCAATTCCCCACAACAACCGTGGTCACCCCTTGGCTAACCCGAGGAAACGCGGAAGGATCGGCGAACACAAAGTGATCGTCATGGGTGTGAACGTCAATAAAGCCAGGACAAAGCGCTCGGCCTGTTATGTCGATGGTCTCGCGTGAACGCCATCGAGAGAGGTCTCCGGTCGCAACGATTGTCCCGTTTTCGATGGCTACATCCTCAATTACGCCGCGCGTTCCAGTCCCGTCGATCACAAGCCCGCCGCGGAACAGTAGACTGCACTCCGGCGATCGCATCATGGCATTCCAGTGACTGCAGAAGGCTCGGCCCGGGCCTGCGCTTCGCGCAGGACGCGCAGAACGTTTCCTCCCCAGAACTTGCGGAGGTCTTCAGCGGT
>Ga0315902_10002377_pt1 | contig 29355 bp, 24 predicted proteins | sample LakEriMetagenome_9_FD_203523 | JGI IMG/M metagenome (GOLD analysis project Ga0315902, IMG submission 203523) | Freshwater fungal communities from buoy surface, Lake Erie, Ohio, United States - Buoy 12 MA117 | ecosystem: Environmental > Aquatic > Freshwater > Lake > Lake biofilm | place: USA...
AAAAATAAACCGCCCTTTCCTTTTTCAATAAATAATTCACGGGCCTCACCATCCACACCTAATAAAATAGGTTTACCCATTGCTAACGGTTCAAAAAGTTTGGAAGGTATGGCACCCAAAAATAAATCATTCTTTTTTAAGGGAACTATATATGCATCACAAGCTGCAATTGCCTTCGACATTTGAGTTCTTGGTATATTTTCTATAAATTTTAAATTGTTTAATTTTAATTCTGATGCAAGTGTCATTAATTTCTGCCTTTCTGGGCCATCACCAACAATAACATATTTAATTTCAGGTTGATTTCTGGTAATGTTAGCACTCCTTAAAATAACATCTAAGCCTTGGGCATGACCTAAAATACCTGCATACATAAGCACAAAATCAGATGAATGATAACCATGTTGCTTTCTAAAATCCAAACCGTCAGCTAAAACATCGTACTGATTAAAATCAATTCCATTTGGTAGCCAGCAGGTATTAACCTTAGGAAATCGAACTGAAATATTCTTTACTATACCTTGGGTTTGCCCACTCACCAAGTTAGATTTTGAATAAATAAATTCTTCCAATTTATAAGAAACACCTAAAAGAAATTTATTATTAACAATATTTAATTTTACAGCACTTTCCGGCCATAAATCCGATACATTAAATACTAATTTACTGCCCTTAGCCCATTTAAGAAGTATGGCAGAAATTCCGAGAAAAAGTGGAGGTGATTCGCAAATAAGTATGTCTTGTTTCCCAACTTTAACTAAACCAATATACAAGGAAGTAAAAACAAATGAGAAATAATTTAATAATCTCGAAAATATTCCTTTGCTTTTATTTACAAATATCCAACCCCTGTGTACCTTAAGGTTCTTATCTGTTTCAAATTTGTAAAACTCACCTTTATAATCTGCTAAAACCTCCATTTTAGGATAATTAGGCATGGCGGTTAAAACACTAACCTCTGCACCCAAATCGCTAAAATAACCAGCTAAAGAATGCAATCTATTTTGTGGTGCTCCTGTTTCAGGTGGAAAATATTGTGTAAGTATTAAAATCCTCATAAACTTAACAATGCCTTACAAATTTCGGTTGAAGCATTGCCATTGCCATATAAATTTAAAGCAGTTGGAAATTCCTTTGACCTTAGTTCCTCAAAAAGTTTTATAATTTTTAAATCATCAGTACCTGCAATAAAATTATAACCATTGTCAACTAATTCCACCCACTCTGTTTGTTCTCTGGTTGTAATACAAAACTTTCTAAAAAAGAACGCTTCCTTTTGCAATCCACCACTATCTGTAACAACCAAATTAGAATTTTGAATAAGGTTAATCATATCAAAATACCCAACTGGATCAATAATTCTAAAAGCTATTGAAATACCTAGATTTTCAATAATTTTCTTTGTTCGTGGATGAATAGGAATTACTACCTGCATTCTTTCATTAATAGCATCCAAAGCCCTAACCATATTTTTTAGAATGTTTGGGTTATCTGTATTCTCGGCTCTATGTATGGTTCCTAATACATAGTTATTTGGAACCAATTTAAGGTCATTTATAATAGTAGAATTAGATGAGGCAACTTTTGCATAATGCCTAGCGGCATCTTCCATTAAATCACCCGTTTTAACAATCTTACACTTAAAATTATCAAACCCTTCGCTTTTGAGATTGGCAATTGCCGTGTCTGTGGGGCAACAAAGTAAACTACTTATTCTATCTGTAAGAATTCTATTAATTTCTTCAGGCATTAGCATATTAAAACTTCTCAATCCTGCCTCAATATGAACCACAGGTATATGTAGTTTTATTGCCGCTAAAGAACCAGCTAATGTTGAATTTGTATCGCCGTAGACCACAAGTGCATCAGGCTTTTCTTCTAAAGCAATTTTCTCAATCCCCTCTAACATTTGCCCTGTCATTGCCCCATGGGACAATCCATTGATATTTAAATTATATTTTGGGGCTGGAATTTCCATTTCCTCGAAAAAAATTTCGGACATTTTTTGATCGAAATGCTGACCTGTATGCACAATAATCTCCTCTATTTGCGGAAAGTTTTTTAATGCTCTAGAAAGAGCTGCTGCTTTTACAAATTGAGGACGAGCACCTACAATTGTAATTATTTTCATTTACCAATTTTTACTTTTGAAATAACCGCTTTAAACTTTCCATTCTGGTTTCTTGGAATGAATTCTAGTTCACGAATTTTCACATCAACTTCACCTAGTTGAGATACCATTCTCTCTTTGATAATTGAACTTATATCTTCTGTTAATTTTGAAGTTAGAACCACATTAATTTCAAATGAATCTACCTCTTCTTGTATAATTTGTCCTTCAACAATGCTTGGTAATCCAACAAAAATTCCATGAAACCTCACCATTAATCTTCCATCTGAACCAACCACAGTATCTTCTATTCTACCCATAATTTCATCAACTATGGGCATATTTCTGCCACATTTACAGGTTTGATCAAGAGATAAAGTTACAACATCTCCAATCCTATATCTAATTAAAGGTTGGTCAAAATTTAATAATCCAGTACAAATTAACTCACCTGTTTCGCCTGGTTGGGCATGCTGCCCATCGGACTTTAACACTTCTAATATCCCCGCATCAGGACTCATATGTAGTTTTCCATTCTCACATTCAGAAATTAATCCGCATGCCTCAACCCCACTATATGAATCAAAAGTATTGCAACCATAAACCCGCTTAAAAGTATCACGCATTTCAGCTGTTAGCTTCTCACTCGAAGTAATAACAGCTTTTAATTTAGGGCCATTAATACCGCTCTTCTCAATAAATTTTGCTAGAAAATAGTTGCTCATCGCATATCCTGTCATATATTCTACACGATGCTTTGACATACCTTTGATATAATCTGAAACAGTGGCTGAATTTATATGATAGGCAGAAAAATAGGTTTGCTTTTCGGCAAAATTGTATCTATAAAAAGGGCCTTTTGAATTGCCTTCCACTACAACTCTCCTGCCTCCAATCATTCCTCTTGGATTTTGATATGTTAATCCAGCCCAATTTCTAATTCGTGCTTCAAAAATGGCGCTCCAAATCTGGTGCATTCTAACTGAAAAATAAATAGAGGTTGGTGTCCCAGTACTACCACTACTAGAATAAAACGCACCCTTTTTATCTATTTTCTTTGACAACAACGTACTCTTCCCAAATTGTCTTAAATCCACTTTTTCTAAAAATGGCAATTTGGTTAAGTCAGATAAATTGAAATTTTTAAGATCCGCCAGAGTAAAACCGGCTTTTGTATATTTCTCGTTATAAAATGGTACATTTGAAAAGGCATTAAAAAGTATTTTTCTTAATTCATGCGTCTGAAATACCTCCCACTGTTGATTAGTAAAATTTTCTCTGGATCGAACTTTCTCTAGTTCTAAATTAAATACGCCTCCAAACCTTCTTTTTTTCCAAAAATAACCAAAAATACTAATTGCTAAATTCTGCGCTCTAATTGGTAGAATCGGGTAAATCTTGTCTTGAATAAATCCTGCCATTTAAACTTTAAATAATAGCTGATTCCAACTGATATGAGCAATTTTTAGATACAACTGGTAATATGCTTGCACTCTAAAATAAGGTAGGTTTAATAGCAGTAAATTAAAGACCGTAAAAATTAACTATGGCTAACAAAAAATCTTAACCAAAACTAATCAATTAAGAACCGAATAAAATAAGGTGCATTTATAAATGCATTTAATAATGTACTTTATAAATACATTATATATATTTTTTTAAAAGTTCGCCCCATATTGGTAATACTTTAGCCCACTCATATTCACGAGGTATGTTTACTGCATTAGTTGCAATTCTTTTCAGTTCCGTTTGATTTTCCAAGTACCATTTTATCTTATTTGCCATAAAATCCGCATTTCCGACTTTGCATTTAATTCCATTTTCATTATCTTCAATTAGCCATTCTATTCCACCAACATTAGTTGAAAATACTGGCAATCCCAGGGCCATGGCTTGCAAAACGCTTACTGGCATATTATCTATATTGGTGGTATTTATGAATATATCTGCTTCAGTTGATAATTCAGCCCACATCCTATGAGTTAGTACACCAGTAATTATTATGTTGTCATTTAAATTTAATTTTTTAATCAACTCTATCGTATCCTCATAAGAATGGTCACATTTAAAGCCTACCATCCAAAGTTTAACATCTGGAAAATTCAATTTCAATAAGGAAACCACAAAAACGGCCATTTGAGGATTGTATATTGTATCAAACGCCCTAACCCATAATAAATTTGGCTTAAAATTAACCCGTTCTTTAAATTTGAACAATGAAAGATCAATAGCATTTGGGACGAAATCAAAGACATATCCCAATTTCGAAAAATGGAATTGTAAATACTTAGAAGGACTTAGATTTTTACTTGAATAACTAAAAATCATTTTAACAAAAGCAGGAGAAGATTGAATTCTAGCCGGATAATTCCCTCCATGAACTAATACAAAATATTTTATTCTTATCAGGCGGCACAAAAGTGCCGTCAAAAAGGTTATATAAAAAGCTTTAGTACTAAAAGAATGTATGATTACTAATTTAGTCTTTTTAATATTCCTTAAAATTGTCCAAACAATATGCAAGAATCTTAGAATCTTATTTTTTTTTTCAGAAACAGAGATAACTTCTTTTGTAAAATTCTTTAATAATTTTTCATTCAGACTTTCCTGGTAAGAGATCGAGCCGGTTATTTTGCTATTTATATTGCCAACTTGAATTATCATATTTACTTAAAGTCTAGAATTATAAATTTTATCAATTAATAATTTTGTGGTAATTTCTAATTTATTGCTTTTTGAAAGTTCGTAACCATTTTTAATTACTTTCATTCGTAAATTCTGATTGTTAATTAATTCCATAACTGCATTTACAATCTCTAGTTCACTTTTCGGTTTTATTAATAGTGCATTTATACCATTTTCTAAAACATAAGGTATTGATCCAACACTTGAAACTACTACTGGGCAGGAATTCGCGAGAGCCTCCCAAATGGTCCTTGGAAATCCCTCATGATATGAAGGTAAAACAAAAATGTCGGCATTTCTATACATTGAATTTAACTCTACACCAATAGATTTTTTTTTGTGAAATGTAATATTATTTAATTGATTAATTCGCTGTGCAGCTATTATTAATCGCTTCTTTATGGGTTCATTTTTCTCTTCCTCCCATCCTACTATATCCAAATGAAAATTAAATTGAAATTTACTATTCAATATACCAACTGAATTTACAAGTTCGAATAATCCTTTTGCAGGATCTAAGCGACCGGTATAAAGCAAATTAATCTTATTATTATCACATGTAGTTATTCTACTATAAAAATCACTACTTGACACAGTTGTAGTTCGTATAATTTGAATTCCTTTTGAAATACTTTTATACTTTTCAAATAATTCATTTGAATTTACAAGTACAAAAGAATGCTTTAATTGTTTCGTAAATAAATAATTATTAATAACCAATAAAATTGAGATTGCAAAAGTTCTCAAATTATAAATTGACATATGATTTTTCCCATCTAAATAATCACCCACAACCATAAAAATTAATTTCGTCACTGGGAAATATTTTCCAAAAAAGGGAGATAAAGGACTAGGAGACCTAACTATTAAAAAATCAACAAATTTAATTTCATTTAACTTTTCCTTCAGAATACTTCTGAAAAAAATCATCCGATGCCATGCCGGTGTTTTTATTCCCAAGGAAATAAATTGGAGATTCGCAGATTTAATAAGATAATCAGCCTGACCTTGCTCCTTATCTTCATGCATAATTAAAATAAGTTGGTCTAAATTAGATGCAAGTTCATCAATGAAAACGCCTAATAAACTTGGCAAATACAAATGACCATTATTTTTCCAAATTGGAATATGATAATAAAAGGCGATTTTTTTATTCATTTTTAAATCGACATTTATGGATTTTAGTTCTTCTTGATTTTGTAATTTTCTGACAAATACATTAGAAAAGACACATAAAGAAAGAACAAAAGTCCTGAATATTCCACCGTAGTTAGTGTCAAAAGAAATGTGAACATAGAGAAAGTGATAGCATGATTAAAAATACTAATCGCTTTTAAACGCCTTATAGAGTACTTAAAAATTGTTACAAATTCCGTTATCCATAAATAAACACCTATTAAAGCAATTATTCCCCCAGAAAGCACATAGGTTAAATATTGATTATGAATCATAGTGCTTTCAAATCCCGATGATTGTATTTCTGTACCAAATACTCCTTTTCCAAATGGAAATTTAAAAAATTCTATCAAAAAACTTCCCAAAAATTCAAAACGCATCGCCGTAGTCCTTTGCTGATAATCAGTATCAGTGATATCAAACCTTTGAAACAAAGAGTCATTTTGGTATGCAATTTTTGAAAAAATAATGTATATCAAAAAAATTGAGGGAATAGAAACAAGGATAATATTAAAAAATTTAATTTTACTGAAAATTAAAATTAAAAATAAGACGATTAAAGTTATTAACAGGTTACTTCTACTTTCACTTAAAAAACAAGTAGCTAAGCCAACGAATATTGTTAAAAATCCTAAAAATGATAGTTGATTTTTCTTATAAAAAAAACGTAAAGCCAGATAAATACAAGAAACTGATGCATTTACGCCAATAATGTGATGGTTAATAGCTTCTTCATCCAAGAACAAACTACTATAGGAGATAAAATTTAAACCTTTCGAGAAAGTTAATTTTAGGACATAATAAGTAACATAAATAAGATTTAAAATAAAAAAGAAATCAATAAATTTTTGAAACTTATTTTGATTTAATAAACTAGCGATTCCAGTCGAAGCGAAAAATAATATAATGGTCCCTATTGACCTTGATAAACTTAATCCGATTTTATCGGAAAAAAAAGCGCCAATAATTCCCCCTAGAAAAATCAATAATAAACCTTTCCGAGTATTTGAATTGATATAGCGATTTTTATTCGATAAAATTCCATTGATTCCAACAAAAAAAAACGTAATTCTTCCCAAGGAAAATGGTGAATTAGGAATTGTAATAGTGAATTGACTCGCATCAATAATCTCTGCTATAGAAGGTATTAACAAAAACAGTAAAAAAGTTAAATTACTTTTACTCATTTTCAGTAATAGTTTGTTTTAATTTCTCAATACACTTTTCTATAGTATATTTTTGACACTGGCGATAAATGTTTTGAGCTAGCGACTCTGAATAAATTTCATCACTTAATAGATGGTTTATAGCGCCTACAATTGAACTTACTGATTTTGATTCAATAAAATAAACCATTTCATCATTCACTAAACCCGGAATTCCTCCAACTTTTGTAACTATAATTGGGGTGCAAGTTAAGCTTGCTTCCCAAATCGAATGGGGAAAACCTTCATGATAGGATGGTAAAATATAAATATCTGATGAACGATATAAGGAGAGTAACTCATTCCCAAACTTAATAAAACCCTCAAAGCTTACTTGATTTTCAATTCCTAATTGTAAAATCAAGCAATTTAGATATTTTTTGTAGGATTCTTTTACAGATCCAACAATTTTTAAGTAAATAAACCTGCCTTCTTTTTTTAATTGTTCGACTGATAAAATAAGCTCCTCAATTCCCTTTTCCTTCACCACTCTACCACAAAAAAGTAAAATAGGCTCTTTTCTAAAACCTCTAAATTTAAACTTTTCAAAATATGATAATCTTATTGTATTTGTAGGTATAAAATTTGCTTTTATCCCCATATCTATTCTAAATTCTTCAACTATTTGAGGCGAATTAGCATACATATGAGACTTATGACTAATTAACTTAACCTGAAGCTTTCGCAGATAATATAAAATTAAAAGGATGATATTCTCCTTTTTAAAAGCAAAACCTGGCTTACTTTCAACTAAACTTCCAACCAAAATAAAGGAAGATTTAATCCTTTTAAAAGCTTTAAAAACTTGATATTGCCTTGGAGTAATTCCTCTAATTAACAGATGATCAAAATTGCTAGATTGATCTAATCCAATTTCATAAATTTTTTTTCTTTTCCATTTACTAGTATTTTTTCCTCGAATCCCAATGGAAAAAATTTCAAAATTTTTTTTATTTATTAAGTAATCTTGATTTTCAAGATGTACTTGTGAAAATTCACCAACAAAAGCAACTTTATCGAACTGATTTGAAATTTCATCCAGCCAAGAGCCAATAAAGGAAGGAAACCAATATCCAAATTCGTCTTTATAAACGAGTGCATGATGGTGAATAATTAACTTCACTTTTAAACTAATTACAATTTTCTACCTGTATCGGATTCATTCCAAACCTCTTTTATAACTTTCGCTGGAATGCCAGAAACAATAACCTTTTCTGGTACATCTCTAGTCACAACTGAATTTGCACCAACAATACTATTATCTCCTATTTTCACAGGGCCAATTATTACACAACCAGCACCAAAAGAAACCCCATTTCCAACTATCGGTTGCTGTCTTCCATCTTCAGCCTGCTTATTAAAATTCCCACCAAAGGTGACATTCTGTCTGATATCACAATTTTTTCCGATTTTTGTACCGCCACCGATCACAATCCCTCCTACGTGTGAAATTAAAAAACCAGGTCCAATTTCGGCTGAGGCACTAATCCAACAATGAGCAAAATGATGCATTAAGCGTTGGCACATTCCAGCAAGAAAAAACAACTTACGTTTCCAAAACCAATTTCCAAATCGATATAAAAATATTGCCCTAAATCCTGCATTAGAAAAAGCCTTTTTAAAAAAAGAAAAAATATTTGGGTGCAAATTGCCTTTATGCACTCTTCTATAATCATCTCTTAAATTTAAAATTAATTCTTTAAAAGTAATTTTTTTAATTACTGACATTCTTTTTAAATTTTTTCAGCCTATTATGCTTTTTACTAATTAAGCCAAACACTAATAATTTAGTTAGACTCAAATTAAAAATAATCGATGGTTGATATCGTATAGTAATAAAAAAATATTTTATTGATTTCCACTTTTCATTTTTTCTAATAGCCAATTGCATTTTAGAAAAATTAAGTTTCATAAAGCTATTAGATAGTATTTTATTTTTTTGACTTAAGCTTAAAAAATCAAAATATGATTCATTAATAATTTTTCGTATGTAATTATGCCATTCTTCATCAAAAGCTAGACCTGATTCATAGGTTTTTGTTCCTTTTATTAACCTAAAGTTTGCAAAACATTCTCCTATTAAATATTTATAGGTAAATCCATTCATAAATGCCCTAACCCAAAACTCCTGATCCATAATATAATGAAAATCTTCATTTACCCCCTTAAGTTCATCTAAAATAGATCTTCTCATAAATAGAGATGGTTGTTTAATTAAATTCCTTCCTAATAAATCAACCACGTTTGTTTCCCCTCCAATAGCCTTACCAATAACTAAATTATTCTCATCAATTATATTAACATCTGTCCCCACCATATCAAATTCTGGATGATCCATCAAAAAACTTACTGCTTTACGAATTGCTCCTGGTGTATAGGTATCGTCTGCATTTAACCAACCAACAATTTCACCCTTAGCAATAGCAAATCCTTTATTTAAAGCATGCGATTGTCCTTTGTCTTTTTCAGAAACCCAAGTAAGATGAGAATACGATTTCAATACCTCAATAGAATTATCTGTGGACCCTCCATCAAAAACAATATGCTCCAAATTAGGGTATTCTTGATTTAACACACTCTCAATTGTGGTTTTCAAAAATGGCATTGCATTATATGCCGGGGTTATGATTGAAACTAGGGGGAAATTACTCTTTTCCTTCATTTTTACTTTATCTTATTGGCCTCTTCGCAAATATCAAAAAACCGATTTGCAAAACCTTTCATTCGATCATTTAAAATAGAACGTGCTTCCTTTTCCAATTCAAGGTCTGGTCCAGATTCAAACTCAAGCCATGCCTTTTTAAGTTGCCTTGCCAAATCTTCCGTACTACTTCGTTCAAAATAAAGAGATTTTGCTGGAGCCTGCTCCTTATGTACATCTAAATCAGATAATACCATTCTTTTACCAACTGATTTAGCCTCTTCTACACTTGTACTCCAACCTTCAAATAAAGAGGGGTTCAAAACACATTTACTTTGCCTAATTAAGCTATATACATGATCATGTGGTAATAAACCCAAAAATGCAACTTGGTTTCTTACACCTAGTTCAGAAATCTTTTGCAACATGCCAGCTAGATATCCCGGATTGCGAACATCAACCGGATTTCCAGTACAAACTATGTACGGAAATATATTTTCTTCTTGTAATAATTTTAAGGCCTCAAATACAGCCAAATGATTTTTATGACTCCAAAATTGATTCGGTAGAAAGATAAAATCACTTGGCAAATTGTAGGTATCAATTGCCTCTTTAGGATCATCTAAATAAAGCCTTTCTGGAACATGGGCCACAAACCTCATTACCCTTGTTTTGGAAACATGTTGGGGGAGAAACAACTTTAAATCCTTTAAGGCATCCTCGCTGCTTACCACTATAATTTTTGCCTTCTTAAAATATCCATCCAATTTTTTTCTATTCATTTCAACATATCCGGAAGGATACAAATGAGGCAAATGAACAAATTGAAAATCTGGAATCCAAAAAATCAAGGAAGCATTGTTTCCTATACATAATGAATGAGGAAAAAGCACATCGGGCTTTTCGCTTTTTGTGGTTTTATACAATGAATAATCAAAATCAAAAAAAGATTTTAAAACACGAGATAGAATTTTTTCAATCGCATTAAATCTTGTTTGAATTTTAATTATTTTGAAGGAACGATCGAGTCCACTATTTTCTGGGTTACTTGATAAACAAACAATTTGATCTGTAGGACCTTTTGTTTTTATTGCCTTTAATAAATTATTTCTATAGGTAATACCGCCAGTCCACTGAGCGCCACCTAATTCATTTATTACTATTTTAATAGGTTTATCCATATACTTTCTTATACTAATAAAACCTATCTGTTAGAGGCAATCATTTCTGTATTCCAAACTTCTTCCAACGCAATTCTGAGACTACGCTTTGGTTTCCATCCACACAGGTTGGTAATTTTTGATATGTCGGCCAATTGATTTGGTCTATCATATTTTCTTCTTCTCGATTCAACAGATTCAATGGTAATAGGATTACCAGATGCTTCACCACATAAGGTAACTAATTCTTCCACTGTATATTCTATTCCTGATCCAACATTAAATATTTCGAGGCTTGAATCTAGTTTCGTTTGCGAAATGGCAAATAATCCTTCTGCAATATCTCTTGCATGAATATAATCTCTTTTAGGAAATAAATTTCCCAGTTCAACATGCCAGTTACCCTCAGCTAATTGGTCCATAATGGCAGGCACTAAATGAGGATTCGTTTCTCTTGGTCCAACCGCATTAAACAAACGAGCAATAACCGCATTGCCTCTTTCCTTTTTAACATGATATTTTACTAATTCCTCGGCAGTAAATTTCGTAATACCATAAATATCGCCCGTTTTAATTTCACTTTCCTCGTTCAAGGCACTTGTAATTTCGGGATTATAAATGGCGCCCGTTGAGGTGAAAATTAATTTAGGCACTTTACCTGCTGTTGCTAGCAATACGTTTTGGGTTCCTTCTACATTTATCCTTAGCGCATTTGAAGGGTCGTTTTCGCAAGCGGGAATAAAATGAATGGCAGCCAAATGAAATACAATTTCGGGCTGATATTTATCAATGCATTCTTGAAGTGATTTTAAATCAAGAATATCTCCTTTTACAATTTCAACATTTGGCGAATTTTTTAAGTATTCCATTTTGCCTAATGAGAAATTATCGTAAATAATTACATTTTTGCCAGCCGCATAACATACGTCCACCAAATGTGAGCCTATAAAGCCAGCTCCGCCAATTATTAAATAGTTATTATTCATAGTATTAGTTTTCGGGACAATAGTTAAAAACTTCTTGATAGGTTTGATGAAGTAATTGAACTAATTTATCTGCTTCTGAAATTAAATATGCTGACCATTGAACCTTATCAAGCATCAATTTTTCATACAATGCTGTCATAGAAACAGGGTCAATTTCATCCCATTTAATTGACCAATTGCCATATCCTATCCTATTTACCAAACTGCTTACTTTACCGCTTTTACCGGTATAATCCAATGATAAAAACGGAATACCCATTGCCATGCAAAAAATATGTCCATGGTATCTCATTGCCAAGGCTGAATCGCAACTTGAAAGTACTTTCATATGTTCTTCAAGTGTTAAATATTCACGAACCAAATTTACTTTTGTGGTAGGTGCCAATTGAGAGGCTAAAATTCTATTATAAATTCTGTCATCACCCCCTACCCATGGCGCATTCATATGTAATAAGGCGTAGGTGGCTCCAGTTTTATTAGCAATATTATCTAAAGAAATGGCTACCTTTTGAGCTAATAACTCATTCGAAATTCTTAATTTTTCTGGATTTGACTCTGGGCTAAATTCATTTGTATTTGCACGAAGCAAAGTGGCTATGGTTTGTTGCCCATTAGGAGAATAAACCACTTTATTTTCTTTTCTCCATCTGCTCACAAATCCAACGGCAGGATCGCAAGCAAATTTTAAGGTATGATCTGGAAAAAGTTTGTTAGCAAAATCAAAACTTTCTTTATCTCTAACAAAACCAGCATTGCAAACACTTAATAAATATCGAGTAACTCTTTCCACTTCTGTACTATGGATAGGTCCGATTCCACAACCAAAAATTATTCTTGGTTTATTTTGTCTGTAAGCTTCAAGAAAAATACTTCCAATATCTTTCATTGATGTAGACTCCATTAGTGGTCCTCCGCCAACAATAACGGCATCGGTTTGGGAAATAACTGATGGCAAATGCCCTTCTTCAAGTTTTACTAATTCAACACCATCTAGATCTCTCAACTCAAGGTTGGTTTGTTCACTGATGGCATTGTGTAAAGTTGTTAAAATAATTTTACAATTAGGAGATGCAGATTTAATAAAATGTAAAACTTCTCCAATAATCGCCTTGTCGCCTTGTGTTTCGGTACCATACCAACCCGTAATTAAAACGGTTTTCCATTCCTTAACATTAACGCTTGTGATTTGTCTTGCTAATTTATCTTCTATTGGACTATAATTCCAAGTAGATTGATTTCTTTTACTAACCTTGTTACGTAGCATTGTGCTCAAAAGATCCGTTACAGTTTGCATACCTAAAGCTGGAATATCTCCGGCCTGACGATTTAGATTAGGAAGTTCAAAAGATGTAGAGTTATCTTGATTAAGTTTACTGAAATCGGTTGGAACCAATAAGCCTTTAAGCCATTTGTATTTTTGATAATATGCATTAACTGGTAAAATTTTACCTAAGGCAAAGTTTCTGAAAAAATTTCTCCAATGAAAATTTATCGATTTATCTCGAGTTAAGGCATCAAAAAACATTTTAACATGGAAAACCTCTGTTACATTAGCACTTGATGCAGGATAGAAATAAACTAATCCAGGAAAAAAATCTATTTGTGTATACTTGTTTTTTAAACTCCACATTTTTACATCATCGACAAACAAGTAATTGGATGGTAAAACAATAAAGGTAATGGTAAATAATTTTTTATTGGCAGTACTTAGTAAATCAAATAATGGATGTATTTCATTTGTAAAATGAACAAATAACTCAATTGTACCAAGTATTGGTTTAAGTAGTAGTTTAATTTCTGTATTTGGGTAATTAGAAATTACTACTTTTAGGATATCTAAACATTCAACAAAAACTTTTTCGGTTTGAACAACTTCAACAACTATTTTTTTAAGGCTAATTGGTTTTGAATTATTTTTTAAAAAATGATAGAAATTTTGATACCCCTTTTGAGTAAGCCAAATATTCCCATCGGCTTTTTGGATAAACTCTGGAGCTACTTCCTCTTCTAATATTGAATAAAAATAATTTTTATTCTGAATTTCAGGAAATAAATTCTCTATTTCTGATTTACCTAAACGAACAAATTGGGAAATTTTGGGGGAAATATGCACTAAAATTTTTGTTTTTTCTGTTTGTTAATCTTTGTATATATCAAGTTCTGATGTTTTAGGAAAGGCATCTGTTAATGAATCTACATCTAAATTTATTATTGGGTAATTTTTAAATTTCTCTAAGTCACTAAACAACCTGCTATACGCCAAAAGCTCTTGTGATACATTTCTATTCCTAGGTTTCTCATTTGGGCCAACACCCATTTTGTAATCCCTAAAATAATTGGGATCGTTAACCTTTGATTTATCTAAATAGAAGTGATTAATGATTCTATAAAGTTTATTATTTTCATCACACCCTAAATCTCGGATATAGGTATTATCAAATCCACAAATATAAATTTTCTCATATCCACAATAGGTAGCAATTGCTAATGCCTTGTAAGCAGATAGGGTTAAAAACGACCTAGGATATAATGGATTAATATTGTTACTCAATATCCAGGATGTTTCAAAATCATTAAATGGAATGATAGGCAAATGGGTTTTGTTTGTAATTTTTGTTGCATGAAATTCACTAGACAAAATCCCCTTCCCAACAGTATTCTCTGCTTCGGAAAATGCTTTTGATGTATCTGGAATTGAAAAATCAAAATGTCTTGGATCACTTAATAGCCAATAATCAACACCTGATTGAGAGGCAAACTCAGAATTAACAAAATAGTTAACACAAAAAATGTCACTATTAGTTTTCTCTTTATATGCTTTTAATTTTTGAGGATCAATTTTGTTAATGGAAGGCCCACTTGCCAAAACAAAAGCACAACGCCCTTTGCCCGAGTTTCTAAGCACCTCTAAAGCAGCATACCGTTTTTTCCTACTTTGACCAAACCAATTACGTTTGCTATCTACATAAAATATATAAGCCCATCTAGCTAAATGCTGCAAATAATGGTTAAAAACTTCTTTTGGTTTGGTAGGGTCTGGAATAGTCTTTGATATTCTAATTTTCATACTATAACTCTTGTAATTCTACCATCCTCTTAAAAGTAGGGGAAGCCATCATTAACTCGGAATAATTGCCTGTTTCTACAATTCTACCAGCCTGCATGACAAAAATTCTATCTGCACTTTTTATCGTTGATAATCTATGTGCCACTGCAATTATGGTATATTTTCCTTTAAGAGATTCGATACTTTCTTGAATGGTTTTTTCAGTTTCAGAATCCAAAGCCGAGGTTGCTTCATCCATTATCAAAATATCTATTTCCTTATAAAGTTCCCTGGCAATACTAATTCTTTGGCGTTGTCCACCACTTAAATTAATCCCATTATTTCCTAAAATTGCATCCTCCCTTAACTCTTGGTTTAGGATGAAAGAAGTTAAGGAGGCCCTTTCTGCAGCTATTCTATACCGTTCAATATTTTCAGGAGTTTTTGGTGCCCAAAAACTAATGTTTTCAAAAATTGATGCGTTAAAAATAACTGGCTCTTGGGTTATGTATCCAATTCTATTTTGAAGCGTTCTTAAATCCACATTATTTGCATCTATCCCGTCAATATAAAACCCACCTTCATTTAATGGAATTAATCCTGTTAAAACATTTAACAAGGTGGTTTTTCCACTTCCACTTTCACCAACAAAAGCTACACTTTCATTTTTTTCAATTTTTAAATTTAGGCTATTAAGTATTCTTGCATCCGTGTAGGAAAGAGAAGCATTTTTAAGTTCCAAGGAAGAATTAAATGCGTTTAATTTTAAACTGCCAAAATCTTCCTTGTTTTGCTCTATTGTATTTTGAAAATCCTTCATATTTTCCATAGAACCAGAGGTTCCAAGAAAATTATTGTAAAACGTTTGAACCGATAAAAGAGAGGTAAGTGCCCTATAAAAAAATAGCAAACTAACCAATATAGAACTTAAACCCGATCCCATCACTTGAGTTTCAAATAAAATTGCCGCAGCTACAACAAGGATCATACTTGGCTCACGAACACCGGAAACAAATGCAGATAACATTCCTAGTTTCCGATTATTTTTTTCGATTTCCTCAATTTGCCATTGCAATTTTTTTTCTAATGTTTGAACACTTCCTGTTGCTCTTAAATATTTAAAATTTGAAATAAATTGTATCAATAAACCTTGATATAAATTCGACTCTTTTGTAAGGTTAACCGACTCTCGTTTGGTTCTAATATAAATTCGTTTGAATAAAAAACTTGTAAGGTAACCCCCAATTGTAACTAAGATGGCAAATTTAGCATTGATTAATATGGCAAAGGCCACATAAACAATTACCATTACCACGTGTTGCAACGAACTCAAATAGTAATTTAAAGATAGAGAAAGCCGTCCAACCTCCCCACTCATTGTATTTTGTATCTGCCCTGCATCACTCGTAATATATTTTTTAAACTGAATACTAGAAAGTGAATGCAGCATATTTAATCGAATACTTTTTACAAAATACTGTTGAACTCCTACCTTATAAGTATTTCCGAAATAAGTAATTAAACCCTTTAGTGAAAAGAAAATACAAAGGAATATTAGGGTAACAACAATGGTTAGTTCTAAACCAAAAGAATGCAACAAATCGAGAATAATTCTCATTTGCCCTAATGATTCAGGATTTACATTTTTACTTCCATCAGAAAGCTGTAATAGAGGCAGAAACATAGCCAATCCAAACCCATCTAAAACTCCTATTAACAAACAAAATCCAATAACAATAAAAAATTTCGTTCCAATGTATTTGTAAAAATACTTAGGGTAATAAAGGTTCTTTTGATATATGTTCCCAAGAAACTCTTTTGCCATTTGCCTATTTATATAACTCAATTTTTGTGTTCCCAAATAAACTACTGCTGCTTAGCATATCCTTTGTATTGTTTTCAAGTGTCATTTTTTTAAGATCACTTGCAACAACAGGTTTAATAAAGGCCAATTCCTTAAGCATATTAAATTCAACCTTTGCGGTTCCTAATAATTTTTGTAACACGTAGGAAGAACTTAATCTATAATCAACTATTCCTGAAATAGGCACTTTAGAATTTCTCAAAATATGAATAAAATCGAAATCAAAACAAAAAGAATCATCCAATAAACTTCTATGATGTGGCCCATCAACAAAAATAAAATCATAATCGGCATGCGGCACATCACGGTATCTAACACCTCTATATATTTCATAGGTGTCATCTACCCGAGGGCTAAGATGATATTCTACATATTTTTTTAAAAAATCAGGTAGCAGTTCAATAGACATATCTAAATACTCCTGCATTTCTTCCATTCCAGTAATCTTACCTGGAAATCCTTCCTTCTGGTTTTCCATCAGTGCATAAGCCATTACCAAAGTACTTGCTCCTGGTCCACATTCGAGAATATGCTTGGGTTTGTTGGTTCTAATGGCATTATATAATTCCCAAAAATCTGACCAACTAACTCCGGTAGATTTGGTTATTTTTAAATACGAGGTTATTTGCTCCCATAATTCAGGGTTTGCTTTGAGCTTTTTACGGGCTTGCCACCTAATAACTTTTCTCAAAAACCTAATTATTTTGCCCCTCATTTTTACACTTTTTAATTAGAAAATGTAATTAAAATTTAAAATCGTTGATAAATCCAATCCCAAATCCTATAAGCTCAGGATTATTAAAACCGAAAAAATCAATATTATTATCATTTGCAGCCTCAAAGTCGTTTATCGAATCCCCTATTAAGCAGGTTATTTGGGGATCTATAATTTCACTTTCAACTAAGTACCGCACTAATTCTGTTTTGGGAGTTGGAGAACCCGAAATGCTTTTGAAACAATTTGAAATGCCTAGTTTTTCACATAGAAACCTTAATTCTTGACCATCAGAACCAGAAACGATATGCATTTGAATTTGAGAGCAATTATGTTGAATAAAGGAAACAGAATCTTGAATTAATAATTGGGGATTCGTTAAAATCTGCTTCATTATTAGTGAGAATTGGTTGGCTAAATTTTGAATTTGATGCTCATCAACCTCCTCTCCTCTTATTTCCTCATAAAAGTATCTAAATTTAACATATCTAGATAGGCCCCCGTTATCATTATGAAAATCAAGAAGTTTTTCTACTTGGTCATTTGGAAAATCCTCCAAAACCTTTTTAAAACCTAAGGTCCTTGCCGGATTTGAATTAATAATTACCCCATCAAAATCCCATAATATATATTTATACCTACTAAGCATTATTGGGAACTAAATTATTTTCAATTAACCAATTTTCGCAGATACGTATATCATCCATTGTATGAACATCAAAAGCTTCTTCCACTTCATATGGCTTTACTTTATCGCCCATAAACGTCCAAGGTGCTAATCCTGCCTTTCTATCAATTGCTTTTAAATTAAGTACCCAAAAATTATGACAGAGGAAAAATGAAGGTGGTAAATCTTGTCGATTTGTTGAAATTCTATTTTTAGAGAAATCAAAAAATGGAACCAAATGGCCATCTTCATTTATTTGTTTTGCCCTAAATGGATGATGATCCATTTCTCTATAAACTGGTGCCATAGTGGTTAATGTTGGATTATCAAGAATGCCTTGAACACAATCTCTCACCCATTCTTTTTTAACCATTACGGTATTGGCCAATAAGACTACCAAAATATCGGGCTTTACACCTAATTTCTCCATTTCTTCCAATGCATGATCAATTACATCTACATGCTGTGAATCTGGCCTAGCAAATTCTTCAGGCCTTATAATTTTTGTATATCCTACTACAGCCGCTGCATCCAAAATTTTGGGATCATCGCTGCTTACAAAAAAGTCTGAAATAAGGTCGACTTGTTTGACTGCATTTGCAGGGTAAAACAATAAAGGTTTACCAAATACAGGTAAAATATTTTTATCCTTTAGTGTATTATTTCCTCTTCCTGTAAGTAAAGCAACAACTTTCAATTTACGATTGATTTCTAATTTGGTTAATCGATTTTAATTTTTCATTGAACAAGGCAATATCAACGGAATAGGCTAAATAGTTCAGCCCTAAATTTCTCCACTTTAACAGTCCTTCAGAAGTATCACAAAACGTACCTAATAAAATATTTTTTGCAGCAGCCTTTTGGGCTAAATTTTCAATGGTTTTAATTACTTCAGGATGATCAATTTGTCCAGGAAAACCAATTGACTGTGACAAATCATAAGGGCCAATAAAAACAATATCCAATCCAGAAATATTTATTATTTCATCAAAAGAATTAACACCTTCTAATCCTTCAAGTTGAATAATCACTAAATTTTCATTGGCATCCGAGAAATAATCATACCTATCCATATTGGAATAATCGGCAGCCCTTACAAACCTGCATACACCTCGCTCACCAATTGGATGAAACTTTGCTTGATTAACAATTTCTTTAACCTGATTAACCTTTGTTACAGAAGGAACCTGAATTCCATTTGCGCCTAAATCTAATGCCTTTCCTATTAACTCACTATCCCATGAATCAACCCTAACAATAGATAAAAGGCCCGATGCTTTACAGGCCATCAAATGATGTTTAAGTGTTTCGGTTGTTATTGGACCATGTTCCAAATCCAAGATAACAAAATCCATACCCGAATAACCAGCAGACTCGATAATACTGCTGTCGGTGGTTTTAGAGAAAAAACCAAGAACATTACTTTCTTTGGCTTTTTTCTTAAATGCCTTTATTTTCTCACGTTGCATTTGTTAAACTAAAAAAGAATATACCGATTGTGATTTTATTTCATAGGTGGTAGGAACAATACTTGTCATATTTAATTTCCCTTTTAAAGAATTAAAAATGCTTTGGTTCTCTATAAATAATTCATGCTCCTTAGTTGAAATACTTTCCTTTGGATACCCATCGTAACCTACCAAATATAATTCCTCTACTTTTAACTCAATAGCGGTTTGTAAAGCCAAAATGGTATGCGTATCATCTAAAGGATAGTCGATATCTGATTTAGCTAATTCAAAACTCATATCCATTACCGAGGAAGGAACATAGGTTCCCATTTTTCGTGGAAATGGAGGCAAAATACAGGTACCGTGGAAATTTTTAAATGTATTAAAAACCTTTTCCAATCTATGTCCTTCACTTCCAACTAAACAAAAATATTGGTCAATATCCTTTATGTCTTCATAATAGGCGGCGTTCTTAGAACTAGCATGAATGATGCAAATTTCTCCATTTTGTCTGGCCATAAATTCCTTTATTCCTTCAATATGTTGTAATGAGCTTTTTCCTCCACCAATTACAATTGCTTTCTTAAATGTTTTGGTTGGAGCAAATGTTTTTAATTCCTGATTATCCTTTTTCCCATCTTTTTGATTTTGAAGGGCTCTAATAATTGAATTGAAAGAAAAATATCGTTTAGAAACCCATTCCATTACATCTTTTTGAGGTAAAGAATTTGCACCAGAAACCATGTATGGAAGATTGGTTCCCCAAGCATATTCTTTTTGCAGTTCTTCAAATGAATCAACCACCTCGCTTAGTGCATTAAAATTAACATCTAAACCATCTCTTTGGTTCAAGGCCGTCAACAATAATTCGGTTTTTAAATTTCCTGCACCTCGTCCCATACCTGTTACAGTTGCATCAATCATATCTGCACCACATTCCATAGCAGTTAATGAATTAATGAGGGCCATTTCCATGTTATTATGTCCGTGAAACCCAATCTTAACATTACTTTCCGAACGAACCAAATCATAGGTTTCTCTAACATCGGCTGGAAACACTCCACCGTATGAATCAACCATATAAAAGTAATCAGCCAATCCATCTACTTTACCAATGCTCCCAAGGAAATCAGATTGATATTTCCATTTACTCATGTACATAACATTAAATCCGATCTCAAAGCCCATTTTTTTAACTTCTTCTGCGAGAAAAATCGCTCTTTCAAAGTTTTTGGGGTCAATTGCCATTCTAACCATGTCTATTAGTCCAATACAAGGCTCTAAAATTGATCTCGCATTTGAAATATTAACATCTTTCTCATTTAATATTACAACTAACTTTTTGGTAGATTTTTCCTTAATTTTCTTTAACAAAGAAACAGGACAATAAAAATACGCCCCTAAATAATCTTTTAAAGGCCCACTCCTATAACCTACCTCTAAATACTCAACGGGTAAGGCATTAAATGATTTAAAATAAATATCCGTAATTTCTTGGCTAAAATCCCAGTTGGTATAATAACCACCATCTCTAAGTGTACAATCTAAAATTTTCATTTTTTATATATTATTTTTGGCCCAATTAATCATTTGTATCATTCCATTATGAAATGAAATTTGATTCTTGAAACCAAAGGTTTTTTCAAATAATGTTGGATCGCCATATATCCCAAATTGATCTCCGGGTGTTGAATCTATTATAGAAATTTCAGGAACATTTGTTAACTGATTTGAAATTAACTCTAAAATCTCACGTACATACGTTTTATCGCCATAGCAAACATTGTATATACCAGAAGGAATATGGGTTTGCTCGCTAGATAAAAAGGAATTTACTACATCTGTAATATAAACAAAATCCCTGAATCTATCAGTAGATCCCTTAACAAGTATCTTATTTGTTTTCAGCGCTTGAGCTAAATAGATACTAGCCATTCCTTGTCGTAAATTTTTTAAATTTTGACCGATACCATAAACATTAAACAGCCTTAATGCTATAGTTCTAATTCCAAAAGATTGGTAAATTCTTAAATAATGCTCACTAGCTAATTTCCCAACAGCATAAAACGATTTTGGAATTGTTGCATCTGTTTCACAAACCGGTAATTTTTGTGTATCACCATAAACCGACATAGAAGAGGCATAAATAAATGTCTTGCATCCTGTCTCTAAAGCATATTTTAATAACACCAAAGTAGATTGAACATTTGCCTGCATATCCAAAACGGGATTATCGTAACTTATCTCCCCAGAACTTTGTCCTGCAATATGGTAAATGGCATCAAAAGTTTGTTTTTTTAATTTATTGACTATATGCTCATCTTCACAATTCCCCGCAATAAATGTTGCTCCAACAGGCACATTTTCAACATATCCTGTGCTTAAATTATCAATGATTACAACCTCATTTCCCTGGTTCAATAATTTTACTGCAACTGCCGATCCAATAAATCCTGCTCCACCAGTTACAAGGTACTTTTTCAAAATATGCCTATTTTATATTTAACATTTGCTATGAATGAGGCTTTTTTGTTCACACTAATCGATTATTATTTTCTGGTTACAATTTGTAAACTCGCCAAATAATCTTGGTAGGTAATTTGCAGACCTTCTTCAAAATGAAACTTAGGATAATAGTTAAGCAGATTTTGAGTCTTAGTGATACTTGCTTTCGAGTGCTTTACATCCCCTTTGCGCTCAGGGCCATAGATCGGCTGAATGTCCTTCCCGCTAATTTCAGCAAGCATTCGAATCATCTCATTAAGGCTTACCTGATCGCCACAAGCCATATTACAGACCTCATGGCTGCCGAGTTCTGCCAATTCAAACACTTTGATATTGGCTTGTACCGCATTTTCGACAAAGGTGAAGTCCCTGCTGGTTTCCCCATCACCAAAAATTGTGGGACGAGTTCCCTCTATAAAATGTTTGCAGAAAATGGGAATGACCGCCGCATAAGGGTTTTTGGGGTTTTGTTTAGGCCCAAAAACATTGAAGTAACGCAGGCCGATGGTATGAAATCCATACACATCACTAAAAACACGGGCATATTCCTCGTTCACCGCTTTGGTGATGGCATAGGGGCTGAGTGGCTTGCCTTCCCGTCCTTCGACTTTGGGTAATTCGGTGCTGTCTCCGTAGGTGCTGGACGAAGCCGCATACACCATACGCTTGCAGCTTGAACTATCCCTGGCGGCCACCAGCATATTCAAAAAACCTCCGATATTGACCTCGTTGGTGGTAATGGGGTCGGTAATACTTCGAGGGACCGATCCCAGCGCAGCCTGATGAGATACAAAGTCCATACCGTCCACCGCCTTTCGGCAGGTTTCCAGGTCCCGTATATCTCCTTCCATCAACTCAAAATTCGGCAAACCCAGGAATTCATCGATATTCTCCCTGTACCCGTTGGAGAAATTATCCAAGACCCTGACCTGACCGGCACCGTAGCGCAGTAAATATTCTACCAGGTTGGAACCAATAAAGCCTGCACCACCCGTAACCAAAAACCGATAATTTGACAAATCACCTTCGTGGTAGGGTTGTAGGTATAGATGAGGGTTAAACATAGGCTTCTAGGTGCTCTTGCCGTTTTCTACAATCTCCAGTCCGATGCTTCCTTGGGCAGCAAACCCTTGACATCGTAAACCAGGCCCTTGGGGCACAAGGCTCGTAAATCTTGGTCCAAAAATGTTCGATGGGCTACGGCCAGGACCACCGCATCGTAGGATTCGGACGGCCATTCTTGGTGGATGCGTAATCCTCCGTATTCGTGGGCTACCTCGGCAGGATCGGCCCAAGGATCATGGGTGATCACCTCCACCCCGTAGCTTTCCAGTTCACGGACAATATCCACCACCCTGGTATTGCGCACATCCGGACAATCTTCCTTGAACGTGAATCCCAATACCAGGCAACGGGAGCCGCGGACCTGTTGCCCATTCCGTAACATACCTTTGACCAATTCCTCGGCCACATAGGCGCCCATGGAATCGTTCAGGCGCCGCCCAGCCAGAATAATTTCCGGGTGATAACCCACTTCCTGGGCTTTCTGAGCCAGGTAATACGGATCCACGCCTATGCAATGACCGCCCACCAAACCAGGTTTGAACTTTAGAAAATTCCACTTGGTACCCGCCGCTTCCAGGACCTCCTGAGTATCCAAACCCATTTTGTTAAAGATTTTGGAGAGCTCGTTCACAAAGGCAATGTTGATATCCCTTTGGGAATTTTCAATGACCTTAGCGGCCTCGGCGACCTTGATAGAGGAGGCTTTGTGCGTACCGGCCACGATGATGCTTCGGTAGAGCTCATCCACAAACTCCGCAATTTCAGGGGTAGAGCCGCTGGTTACCTTGAGGATCTTGGTCACCGTATGCTCCTTGTCGCCCGGATTAATCCGCTCCGGAGAATACCCACAAAAAAAATCAACATTGTATTTCAACCCTGATATCCGTTCCAGTACCGGAACCATCTCCTCCTCGGTCACACCGGGATAGACCGTGGATTCATAAATCACCACGTCGCCTTTTTGGAGCAGGCCGGCAATGGTTTCGCTCGCCTTGATCATTGGCGTCAAAACAGGTCGGTTGTATCGATCGGTAGGGGTTGGAACTGTAACAATATAAACATTGCATTCCTCCAAAATTTCCTTGGAGGTTGTATTAAACAAACCATGAGGCCTTGCATGGACATGATTCATCACAACCTTTTGAAGCCATTCGTCCTCAACCTCCAGGGTTCGATCATGGCCCTTCTGTAATTCATCCACTCGGCCTTGATGAATATCAAAGCCGATGACCCTGTATTTTTCGGCAAAGGCCACCGCCAGAGGCAGGCCCACGTAACCCAGGCCGATGATTCCAATAATAGGTTTTGGGTTGGGGTTCATATAGATGGATAGTTATAGGAGGGTCTGAATTGCACTTAAGGGAGTAGGCGTTTCCACCAGGGTTTTTGGCGCTTGGGGCCTTCGTCTTCGTAATAACCATAACCGTACCCGTAGCCATACCCGTAGCCATACCCGTAGCCATACCCGTAGCCATACCCGTAGCCATACCCATACCCGTAACCATAGCCATACCCGTAACCATAGCCATACCCGTAGGCGGTTTCGATTTTGTAATCGTTCACGACGATGCAGGCATTCTGAAGCTGACCGTTCATCCGCATGCCCTCCACGACCCTTATCATCTCTTTGCGGGTATAGTTCTGCCGCATCACGTACAGGTTAATATCCGAATAGCGCATCATCTCGAAGGCATCCGCAATCAGAGTACAGGGCGGGGTATCGATAACAATATGCTCGTAGTTTTCCCTCAACCAGGCAATCAATTCCCCAAAGCGCTCCGAAAGCACCAACTCCGAGGGATTGGGGGGCACCGGGCCCGCCGGTATCAAATCCAGGTTGGGGTAATTGGTGTGTTGGATAATCTCTTCCCTTTGGGCCTTGCCAATCAGGTAATTGGACATGCCCACATGGTTGGTCAAGCCAAAGTCGTTGAAGATTTTGGGCTTACGCAAATCCATCCCGATGAGGACCGTCTTCTTGCCGGATAGTGAGAGGATGGAGGCGATATTGGTAGAGATAAAGGTCTTGCCCTCCCCCGATATGGACGAGGTTATTAAAACCACCTGCTTCTCGTGACCCGGGTTGATGTACTGCATGTTGGTGCGCAGCGACCGAAAGGCCTCCGAAATCACCGATTTGGGATGCTGCAGAGCCACCAGGGCGGTGGCCTTGGCATTGTTGCCGATAACCCCCAGGACCGGAATCTTGGTTCGTCCCTCGATCTCCGAACGATCAATCAGGGCGTTCTGCAGGCTGTCCCGAATCAGGACCACGGCCACCGGCACCAGCAAGCCCAGTAGAGCCCCCAAAGCATAATTAGCGGCCTTGTTGGGGGCGATTTGCTTTTCCTTCTTGGCCGCATCGATGATCCTGGCGTCCGGAAGATTGGCGGCCATGGTGATACCGGACTCCGCCCTCTTCTGTAGGAGATACACGTACAGGTTCTCGTTCAAGGTAAATTTGCGTTTGATGTTCACCAAATCCCTTTCTGTGCGGGGCAAGGTCGATAGCAGGCCTTCGGTGCTCTTGACCCTCCCGTCCAGATCCCGAATCACGGACTGTGAATTCTGGACCAGGTTCCGTAGGTTTTCCCGAACGGCCGATGTCGTTAGTCGGATTTTCTCATCCAACTGCTCCAAATAAGGATTGGAACGGCGGGAAGACATCCCCAGGACCTTGCGTTCCGCATAAAGTTTGCTCAGCTCCTGGATGAGCTGGACCAGAACCGGGTCCTGCACCCCCATCGTGGACGGAGAAACCACTTCGCCCACGGCCCGGCTTTCGGTCAGGTACTGGCGGAGGTACTCGTAATACTTGAGTTTGGCCTGTTCCTCAGACCGGACTTTCTCGATTTCCCCCAAACGCGCAAAGACCGCCTGACCCTGGGCCGAAATATCCACCGTCCTATTGGCCGAGCGAAACTGTTCCAACCTGCTCTCCGTGGTCTGCAAGGAATCACTAATACCGGCCAATTCCCGGTCTATAAAGTATACCGTGTTCAGGGAGGTCTGGTTCTTGAGGGCCAAGTTCTGCCTGAGATACACCTCCATCAATTTGTTCAAATAGGCCTTGCCTTTGTCCACATTGTTGATTTCTATGGTCAGGTACAACAGGCTCGCCAGCTTTTTCCAGGGCTCCACCTTGGCCTTTCCAAAATACTCGTTTTGCACGGCTTGATGGGCCATGAAATTCACCTGGAACCGCTTTCCGCCCCCCTTGGACAAATCGCCCTTGATTAGGCGAAAACGATGCTGTTTGCCCTCCACCCACTGACCCCAAGCATAGGTCCCTGTTCGAATATCCGAGGCTACGGGCTCCTTGCCTTTTCCGTCCGCATAATCCAGCAGAACCGGGTCGTACAATTTGCCCTCCTCCCCGTTCTCCACAATGCGGTACCTGCCCCCACCCTCCAATTCAATCATCAAGGCCAAATCCGTCAATTGAGGATGAAAGCTGTCCACCTCCACACGAAAAACCGCATGGGGATACAATTCCTCTCGGCTGAATTGGCCCTGGCGAACCACCTTGACCCCAAAATCCAATTCCTTCAGAGCCGCATACACCATTCCGTAGGATTGGATGATGCCCATCTCGTTATCGGTGGTAGAGGTCATGCCCCCCAAACCTCCGCTCAACAAGGCCGCATCCAGATTCTTGAGGCCGGAGGATCCGCCCTTGTTCTCGATAATCATCAGGGAGGAATTGACCTTGTAAACGGGCTCGGCGTATTTGTTGAACACAAAGGCCCCGGCCAACCCCACCACCAGGGCCATGATCAGGTAAGGCCAGAAATAGAGGAGCTTGTAGACATACACCATGGGGTGAAGTCCGGGCGCTTCCTGTTCTCCGTTGGGAACGGGGTTTTGGGCTTCGGGCAGGGCAGGATTTGGGGGGACCGACATTAGAGATTGCGTAAAGTATTGTACAACAAAATAGAATTAACCAAAAGGCTGATGGCCGTAAGCACCGTCCCCATGGATTGCTGGGCATTGATACCTGTACCCCATTCCCGGACCCTCAACGGGGTCACATGGATAACATCGCTTGGACGAACAAAGTAGTACGGGGATTCCAGGAGCCGGCGGTCCGTTAAATCCAGGTACACCACCCGGGACCCCCCGGGATACTGGCGGATTAACTGCACCCGATGCCGATTCCCTTCGGGCAAAAGGCCTCCGGCCATGCTCAGGGCCTCCAGCACCGTAAGGCGGTTCTGTATGGCCACAAATTTGTTGGGGGTTCTCACCTCCCCCATCACCGCGAAACGAATACCCCCAAAGGTAACCTTCACAAAAACCTGGCTAAAATACTTCTCCACCTGGGCCTGCACCTGCTGCTGGGCCTGCACCAAGCTCAGCCCGGAGACCTTGATAGCCCCCACCACCGGCAATTCCAGGTAACCCGAGTCGTTCACCGGGTTACCCAAAAAGAAAAAAGGATCCGCGCCACCCATGCCTCCGCCCATCATATTGGCGCCCATCTGCTGACCCATGGTGCTGTTAAAAATCTGGTTGGCTTTCTCGTCGTAGCTGCGGATCTCCACCCGCAGGATATCGTTGAACTGAATCAGGTACCGCTCCGGGTCGATATAAGGCACAAAAACAGCGCTGTCCCCGCTGTGGAGGGCGGCTTCGGCTTTGCGCAACTGGCGTGAACGCAATGGCGATGTTTCCCAATAGGCCTTTTCGGCAGGGGATTGAAGGAGTACATAATCCCGGTTTCGAATGCAGGACGATCCGGCCAGGAGCATGACCAATAGCAAGGCCTGCAGAGCGAGCCGGGGAGGGTGGAAGGAGAGCGATTTATTCATAACAACATAAAAATTCTAAGGGAGGGTCAAGGGGTGGTTTGGAAGGCTTGGCTGTAAAAACGCACGGTCTCTTCCAGGCCCTGCTCAAAATCCGTGCAAGGGGTCCAGCCCAGTTCCTGGGTGATTTTGGTGGCATCAATGGCGTAACGCAGGTCGTGGCCTTTGCGATCCGTCACAAAGCTGATTTGGGCTTCGCCACTTCCGGAAGTCCGATCGTGCAATTGATCGTAAACCCGGCACAGGGTGCGGACCAGGTCGAGGTTGTTTTGTTCGTTGTTACCGCCTACATTGTAGGTTTCTCCGTTGCGACCCCGGTGGAAGATGGCCTCCATGGCCCGCACATGATCCCCTACATACAGCCAATCCCGTACATTGGCACCCGCTCCGTAAACAGGAATGGGTTGGCCTTCGGCCAGGGCCCGGATGACAACCGGGATCAATTTTTCGGGGTATTGACGAGGACCGTAATTGTTGGAGCAATTGCTGAGGACCACCGGCAAACCGTAGGTATGGTGGTAGGCCCGGACAAAATGATCCGAAGCGGCTTTGGAGGCGGAATAGGGGGAACGGGGGGCGTAAGGCGTGCTTTCGTGGAAGAGGCCCTCGGCGCCCAGGCTCCCGTACACTTCGTCGGTCGAAACATGGTAGAACCGATAGCGGGTGGGGTCGGCTTTTTCGCCCCAAGCCTCCAGAGCGGCATTGAGCAGGGTGACCGTGCCTACCACATTGGTCTGAACGAATTCCATGGGGTTGGCAATGGACCGGTCCACATGACTCTCGGCGGCCAAATGCAGAACCCCGTCGAGACTGTGCTTGTCAAACAGGCTTCGGACGAGCTCTGCATCGCAGATATCCCCCTCGACCAGGGTCCAATTGCCAATACCTTGGAAGGAAGCCAGGTTGGCCGGATCGCCGGCATAGGTTAGTTTATCCAGAACCACAACGCGGTCTTGGGGATAATGCTTCGCCCAGTATTCCACCAGGTGAGAACCGATAAAGCCGGCTCCTCCGGTGATCAAAAGATGGCGTGGGGGGCGTGATGTTGAAGTTGGCGTCACGTCGATCGTTAGGTTTCGGTTGAGGGGTCTTTGCGCCAGAGTATCAGGTGATGCTCTCGCTCAAAAGCATAAATCCCGCCGCTAAGGTCGGGAATTTGCACCCCAAATCGTATCCTTCGGCCCATGGCTTCCTCGGCTTTGGAGACCAAATGCCGGGTAAAATCCATCTGCAGGCGGCCTACCAGGGCCAGGTCAATCACCCCCGTATCC
>Ga0315902_10002379_pt1 | contig 29332 bp, 43 predicted proteins | sample LakEriMetagenome_9_FD_203523 | JGI IMG/M metagenome (GOLD analysis project Ga0315902, IMG submission 203523) | Freshwater fungal communities from buoy surface, Lake Erie, Ohio, United States - Buoy 12 MA117 | ecosystem: Environmental > Aquatic > Freshwater > Lake > Lake biofilm | place: USA...
ACACCGACAGCAATGCCGAAGCACAACAGAATTTTACTGACCTGATCAGCATGAAGTTGACCGATGCCTTGGATCAGCGTAAGATGGAAATTGCACAACAAATAGGAGCACACAATGTCAGCGTTCAAGCAGATTCGTGAAGCTGCCAAGTACAATGAGTATGCCATAGGCATGGCTGCAGCCAAGAAAAAATACGGCTATGGCCCTGGCCCTGCTCAGGACCTGCCCAAGAAAGTAATCATGAAGGGGCATGAGATTGCCAAAAAGATCAAGGCCAATGAAAGCTTTGATCACCTTCTAGTAGACGAGGAATAACATGGCCATAACCAAGACACTAATTAAAAATGACCACATGCGGGCCATACTGCATCTGGTGGCGTCGGCCGCGGCTGACACCACCAGCGTTGCTCTCACAGATTTTTTACGAGATGGTAGAGAAACCTCCAGCGGTGCGCTCAATGTAAGCATTGCCGCAGCCTACTGCAATGTAGTGGACGCAGTCAGCGGAGTAACCGTCAAGCGCGGCAGTTCAGGCACAGTGGTGCTGGACATGCATGGCGCCAGCGATTTTCCCAGCGCCAATCAAATACCAGCACTGGACATCGGACGCACCAGCAGCATCGATGTTACCTTCAATGTGCCAGGCATGTTGATACTGGATCTGCGCAAGGGCGATGGTTTCAGCAGCACACAGACCAACGTTGGAGTATAATATGAAACTCATTACAGAGACAGTACAAGAGGTTCGTTACCTCACAGAGAAAAAAGAAGATGGTGGCAAAAGTTACTTCATCGAAGGTCCGTTCCTGCAGACTGAAATAGCCAATAGAAATGGACGTATTTACTCAAAGCCAGTTATGGAGCGTGAAGTAAATCGCTACATCAAAGAATATGTAGAAACCAAGCGTGCCTTTGGTGAGCTTGGACATCCCGATGGTCCTGGCATCAACCTGGACCGTGTTAGTCACATGATCACCAGTCTCAAGGAAGACGGCAACAACTACATTGGCCGTGCCAAGATCATGACCGAGACTCCCATGGGACGCATTGTAAAGAATTTGATCGACGAGGGCGCACAGCTAGGTGTATCAAGCCGTGGCATGGGTAGCCTGAAGATGAACAAAGAAGGTGTCAACGAAGTTCAAGACGATTTTTATTTGGCAACCGCTGGCGACATCGTAGCTGATCCCAGTGCTCCTGATGCCTTTGTTCGTGGCATCATGGAAGGCAAAGAATGGATGATGGTTGAGGGACGTTGGATGGAACGCGAATCTGAACAGGCGCGTCGCATCATTACCCAGACTCGATCAGCTGATTTGCAGGAAACTCAGATGCGTGTATTCAATGAGTTCATGCGCCGTCTATCGAATTAAGTTTTTTTATAAATAATACGAACCCGTTTTAGGAGATACTAATGTCACTAGAAACCAAAATCCGCGAGCTGATGGAGCAAAAGAAAGCCAAGGCGCTTAATGAAGCCGCAGCTGGCAAGAGCGACGATGGCGAAGGCATGAACTCGCACATGCAGGGCGACAGTCAAAAGGCAACCTACACTGAGATTGATCCTCACAGTGGTCAGGCCATTGTCAAGACTGACGACAGCATCAAGAAGCCAGCCGGCGAAACCAGCAATCCACGTCAGGGCAGCAGCCAGGACGCCAGTGTGAATCAGGTCGATCCACATAGTCAGAACAGCAATACTCCAGACTCAAGTCTGAAGAAAGGCAACAGTGAGCCTCAGGCACGTCAGGGCAATAGCCGTGATGCTGCAGTAAAGGTAGCCACTGGCAAAGGCACCAGCACAAATGGTACTTTTGAACAGCCCACCAATCCTGGCGAAGGTCAGATTCCCTTCAAGGAAGATGCCAATGCCGACAATGATGTCATCACCGAAGAAGACATCGAAGACAATGCCGAGCCACGCAAGGTAGAAATGAACCTGGAAGATCTTCGCAAGGATATCGCCAGTGTGTTCAGCGCCGATGCCAACCTCAGCGAAGAATTTAAATCACAGGCCAGCGCAATTTTTGAAGCTGCGGTTATTAGCCGCGTCAACAACGAAATCGAAAAGATCACCGAAGAGCTCGTTGAACAAGCTGCTGCCGAAATCGAATCTATCAAAGATGATCTTGTAGACAAGGTTGATTCATATCTTGGTTATGTCGTTGAACAATGGATGAAGGACAATGAGGTTGCCGTGGAAAAAGGTCTGCGCACAGAAGTAGCGGAAGACTTTATGCTTGGTCTAAAGAACCTGTTCCAAGAACATTACTTTGAAGTACCCGAGGACAAGGTTGACGTTCTCGAAGACATGGCTGTGAAGGTCGATGAAGCTGAATCCAACCTGGATGAAGCCATTGCTGCCAACATCGAGCTCAAAGCTCAGTTGGATGCAGTAATGCGCGATCGCATCATCGAACAAGCTAGCCGCGGTCTGACAGCCACTGATGCTGAGAAGTTAGGCAAACTGCTGGAAGGCGTTGAATATGACAACGAAGATCTGTTCACACAGAAAGTCAAGGTTGTCAAGGAAAACTATTTCCCTGCAGGTACTCCCAACAGCCCTGAAAAGATGCTGGAGGAAGAAGTACAGAACGGCGATAAGCCTGCTGCCGAAGTACCAGCACACATTCAGCGTTATGTCCAGACTCTAACGAGATCGGTCAAGAAATAAGATTTTATAAATAACGGTATATCACCTTTTAGGAGAACCACAACATGTTCAATCTTAACGAACAAATCCAAAACAAGTGGGCACCCGTGATCAATCACGATGCTCTACCTGAGATCAAGGACCCATACAAGCGTGCAGTTACTGCCACTCTGCTGGAAAACCAGGAGAAGGCATTGATGGAAGAAAAGCAGGCCCTGTGGGAGACAACTCCTGCCAACGCCATTGGCGGCGGTTTCAGCGGCCAGGTCAACAGCCCAGCCAATTCAAACATGGCTGGTTACGATCCTATCCTGATTAGCCTGGTGCGCCGTGCCATGCCTAATCTCATGGCATACGATGTCTGCGGCGTTCAGCCAATGACAGGTCCAACTGGTCTGATCTTCGCCATGAAGTCAAACTACACCAGCCAGGGTAACACCGAAGCGCTGTTCAACGAAGCCGACACCGACTTCGCTGGTTCAAGTCTGACAGCGCACGCTGGCACTAACCCAGTTAACAGCCCATACACCACTGGTGTGGGTATTGCCACAGGCGATGCCGAACAACTGGGCGATACCTATGACTTTGGTCAGATGGCATTCAGCATCGAAAAGACCACTGTTACTGCCAAGACACGTGCACTCAAGGCTGAGTACACAGTTGAACTGGCACAGGATCTGAAGGCAGTGCATGGCCTGGACGCTGAAGGCGAACTAAGCAACATCCTGAGCCAGGAAATCCTGTTCGAAATTAACCGTGAAGTTATCCGTACCATCTATGCTGCTGCCAAGCCTGGTGCAGACACTGGTGCTACCACAACCTACGGTACCTTCGACTGCGACGTAGACGCAAATGGCCGTTGGAGCGTTGAGCGTTTCAAAGGCTTGCTGTTCCAAATCGAACGCGATGCCAACAACATTGCTCAGCAAACACGTCGTGGCAAGGGTAACTTCATCATCTGCTCAGCAGACGTTGCAAGTGCACTGAGCATGGCCGGTATCCTGGACTACACTCCAGCACTGAGCACCAACCTCAACGTTGACGACACAGGCAATACTTTTGCTGGTGTACTGAACGGTAAGATTCGTGTTTATGTTGACCCATATTCAGCTAACCTGAATACAGCCAATCAGTTCTATCTGGTAGGCTACAAGGGCACCAACCCATATGACGCTGGTATGTTTTATTGCCCATACGTTCCTCTGCAGATGGTTCGTGCGGTCAATCCTAACACTTTCCAGCCAAAGATTGGCTTCAAGACACGCTATGGCATGGTAACCAACCCATTCACCAGCCTGTCAGCCAACAGCAACACTTACTATCGTCGCGTCAAGGTTACAAACCTAATGTAATCATTGAGGCTCCGGTAAGAGAGCAGTTCGAGGGGGACTTAGGTCCCCCTTTTTTATCTGATAAATAATGACGTTACCACCGAGGTCAGCATGAGTAAACTATCAGACTTAAACACAGCCATAGCCAATGCCGCTGCTGCCACAGCAGTTACAAACTATCTCAAGCCCAACAGCTTCAAGTTTGTGATATCGCGCGCACCCAACGTAACCTATACCTGTCAAAGTGCCAATCTACCAGCCATACAACTGGGCGCGGCTATGCAACCAACACCCTTTGTTGATGTACCACATCCTGGTGATAAAGTAAACTATGGTGAGTTCACCATTAGATTCTTGATCAACGAAGACATGAGTAACTACAAAGAAATATCGTCGTGGATCGAACAACTGGGTACACCCTACAGCGGTGATCAATATGCTCAGGCACTGGGTCGAGCATCGGCGTTTACATCGTTCAGCGCAGAAAGTTATCAGAACGTATTCAGCGATGCAGCTCTGCTGATCCTGGACAGTGATAACAAGCCCATAGTTAAATTGGTGTTCCAGGACCTGTTTCCCATCAGCATCGAAGCTCTGGACTTCGACATCACCACCGCAGGCATGGAATACTTTGTGGGCATTGCTGCATTCCGATACAAACTATTCACCATTGAGTCAATATAATCATTGACAGAAATTGACCGATCAGTTATAATAACGGTAACTGATCTGGAGACATCATGAAACTTACTGAACTGCAAGAAGCCTGGAAACAAGACAGCAAGATCGACGAAACCAATCTAGGTCGCGCTGCAGCGCGCACGCCTGAACTACATGCCAAGTATCTCAATCTATTGACATCGGCTCGACTACAGCATCGCAAAGCCGAGTCAGACTATCTCAAACTACGCCGAGTCAAATATCGTTACTTCCGTGGCGAGCTCAGTCGTGACGAACTGCAGAGTCTGGGCTGGGAGCAGTATCAGGGCATCAAGCCCATAAAGAATGAGATGGATGAATTCATGGCCACCGACGAAGATTTAATCCAGTCACAGGACAAGCTAGAGTATCTTAAAACTGTGCTGCTGCAGCTGGAAAGCATTTTGAAGAGTCTGCATAGTCGTACCTGGGATATTAAAAACAGCATTGAGTGGACCAAATTTACCAACGGATTAATGTAATGTCTGATATCGTCATACAGAGTAAAAATCATGTGCATTGTCAGATAGACAGCGCTGATGTAGGTGTACTGCAAGAGCTCAGCGACTTCTTTACCTTTGAGCAACCTGGTGCACGCTTCATGCCACAGTACCGAGCCAAGCTCTGGGATGGCAAAGTCAGATTATTCAATTTGTTCACTCGCGAAATCTATACTGGCCTGGTGCCCTATGTCAAACTATTTGCCCAACAAAATCAATACAAGGTTGACGATCAGCAGACAGTACTGCCCACACCCTACATTGATGTACAGCAGTACATAGAAAATCTCAATCTACAGGGACATGGCAAGCCCATTGAGGTTCGTGACTATCAGATCGATGCAGTCAAACATGCGGTACACAATCATCGAGCTCTGTTGCTGAGCCCCACGGGATCTGGCAAGAGTCTGATCATCTATAGTCTGGTGCGCTATCATTTAGAACAGGGACGCAGAATTTTAATACTAGTACCCACCACCAGTCTGGTTGAACAATTGTATGCAGACTTCCAGGACTACAGCACGGCCAATCTTTGGCGCGCCAGCGAACACGTACACAGAATCTATGCGGGTGCCGACAAAGCCGAAGACTGGCCTGTTACAATATCTACCTGGCAAAGTTTATACAAACTGCCGAAAAAGTTTTTTGAGAAGTATGACGTAGTCATAGGCGATGAAGCACATTTGTTCAAGGCTCAGAGTTTGACTGGCATACTGAATAAAATGCCGCATTGTGCGTATCGTATTGGCACTACGGGTACCCTGGATGGTATGAAGACTCACAAGCTGGTGCTGGAAGGCATCTTTGGTGCAGTACACCGAGTAACATCCACCAAAGCATTGATTAAAAACAAACAACTGGCCGATCTAGACATACAGTGTTTAATCATGAAATATCCTGACGAGGTTCGTAAAAATGTTCGAAGCCTAACCTACCAAGAAGAAATGGACTGGTTGGTAACTCATCCTGCCCGCAATCGCTTTATACGCAATCTGGCTCTGGCACAGACAGGCAACACCCTGGTGCTGTTTCAGTATGTGGAAAAACATGGCAAGGCTCTGCATGAGATGATTGCCGAACGCGCAGCAGAGGGTCGCAGAGTATTTTTTGTCTATGGCGGAACTGAGACTGATCAGCGTGAAGAAGTGCGTCGCATTACCGAGAAAGAAAACGACGCAATAATTGTGGCTAGCTACGGCACATTTTCCACAGGTATAAATATACGGAACCTGCATAATATTGTGTTTGCCAGTCCCAGCAAGAGTCGCATACGCAACCTGCAGAGCATAGGCCGTGGACTGCGCACCAGTGATACCAAGGATCGCTGCAGGCTATATGACATAGGCGACGATCTAAGTTATAAGAGTCGTAAGAATTTTACCCTACTGCATATGATGGAAAGAATTCGGATTTATAACGATGAAGGGTTTGATTACAAACTAACCGAGGTGCCGCTACAATGATCTACTACAAAGCCGTAAAATTAAAAAATGGCGAGCTCATGGCCTGCAGCACTGATCAGGACATTACTACGCAGGATGTTGTTGTATCTAAATTCATCACAGTAAATAATCCTGTGGTGTTCAATAGTTTTAAATACATGGACACCGAAGGTGAGTTGGTTGAAACTATAAGCATGATGCCTATGATACCCATAGGTGATACCGACAAAGTTCAAATTAGTACTGATCATATCTTCAGCGTAACAACCATGTTGCCTGGTGCTGCCATGCGTTATGAAACCTTTCTTGAACATTTGGAAGAGCAAAGACAGGATGACGAACAGGATCTACAGGCAGCGGTGGATGAAGCACAGTTCACAGAAGACGACGAAGAATTACTGCAAGCACTGCAGGACTATAAAACCAAGATGGTTCATTAACTGGCCACACCCTGATTATAGGGCCAATGTCAATGGATGTCAATATAATTGTAATCAAACTGAAATGAGGTAACATGGAAACCGAAGCAAAACCCACCAAGGCCGCAGCCAATCATTACATCGACAATCAGGCCTTCCTGGCCGCCCTGCTGGAACACCGCGCCGGTGTGCAGGCTGCTCGAGCAGCAGGAACCGAAACACCGCAGGTCAGCAATTACCTGGGTGACTGTTTTATCAAAATTGCCCGACACCTGAGCTACAAATCGAACTTCATCAACTATAGTTTTAAGGATGAAATGATTTCGGATGCCATAGAGAATTGTCTAGCAGTGGTGAACAACTTCGATCCTGCCAAGAGTAAAAATCCATTTGCCTACTTTACGCAGATTACCTACTTTGCCTTCATTAGACGTATTCAGAAGGAAAAGAAAATGCTGCAGACCAAGTATCGCTACATTGATCAACTGGACATCACCGAACTCATTACACAGGAACAGGACAACGGAGACTTTCAAAATCAGTTCCTGGAGTATCTCAAAAATCAACTGGATGGCTATGACTATGAAAAGGTTGTAAGCCCAGCCACCAAAGCCGCACTAAAAAAACCAAAAAACGAAGAATCAGATATTGACCCTGAAGCCGAAGTATAATATACTAGCGGCATTATCTTGAATGGAGTTGTTATGCGAATTCGTTATTCAGAAATATTTCACAGCTTTCAAGGTGAGGCTGAGCTAGCAGGCAAGTCCAGCGTCTGGCTTCGCTTCTTTGGCTGCAATCTAGAGTGCAATGGATTTGGTCAGATGGATCCAACCAATCCCGCAACCTATGTCTTGCCCTATGCCAGCTTTGATGTTAGCAAAGTAAAGCGCATCGAAGACTTACCTGTATGGGATCATGGCTGTGACTCAAGTTATAGTTGGAGTGCCAAGTATAAAAACCTGGCACACGATGCCGATGCACCTCGCGTTTGTGATCTGCTGACGGATCAAATACGACATAAAACCAATCCCAACGGCGATTGGGTGCATCCCATAACTGGTCAGGATACGCAGCTCTGCTTTACTGGTGGCGAGCCCATGATGTGGCAAAAGGCCATGCTGGCCATACTAAAAGAACTGCAGGCGCGCGGTCAACTGCCTCGCACCGTTACTGTGGAGACCAATGCCACCAAGCCCTTGACTGACGAGCTGCGTACCTTCATCAATGAAGAGTTTGCACAAGACGGTGGTAGTCGTTGGCACTGGGCCATGAGTCCTAAACTCTGGACCGTGGCTGGTGAAAAGGATGCTGTCAAAGACGATGTAATTTTTAGCTATGCCACAGAAACCTACAGCACCGCAGTTTTGAAGTTTGTGTGCAATGGTAGTCAGGACTGCTGGACTGAACTAGATGACCATGTTGATCGTATTCAACGTCTATTTGGTCAGCAAGGCTACTACTGTCCTGACGTCTGGATCATGCCTGTAGGAGCCACCAAGGACTCACAGGAAGTATCCACAGTTGGTGAGATCTGCACCGAGGCCATGCTGCGTGGTTATCAGGTGGCTACACGCAATCATTGCTATGTGTTTGGCAACGTCATAGGAAAATAACATGCAAAGCTGGACCATAACACTAGAAGAAGATCCTGAGACGGGTGATCTGGTGCTGCCTTTTACCGATGAAATACTGCAAACCGTTGGCTGGAAAGAAGGCGACGTCGTAGAATGGATTGACAACAAAGACGGTACCTGGTCATTAAAGAAACAAGATATATTGACAGATGACACTAAATAAACTATACTGAGATTTTTATACAAGGAGTAATTATGGTATATAATAAGGCTTATGAAAGCAATGACGGTGATGATTTGCCAATGATACACACCAGCATCAGCAATGTTATTCGCAACCGAATTCGTCAGCAGGGTGCTAGATATTTCAGCAATGACAACATCAGTGACTTTATTGAAAGTGAAGAAGAAGTTGAACGTCTGGTAGACGAAGTAGCCTGCCAATTTCAAGGTGTGCTAAATAGTTTAATCATCGACACTGATAATGATCATAATACACAAGACACAGCACGTCGAGTGGCCAAGATGTTTGTTCATGAAACCTTTGGCGGCCGCTATAAAAATCCTCCCAAAGTAACAGCCTTTCCTAATGTAACTGAATATGACCAACTATACGTCACAGGACCCATCTCAATACGTAGTACCTGTGCTCATCACTTCCAAAATATTGTGGGGCGTGCCTATATCGGAGTCTATCCTGGAAAAAACGTCATTGGACTTAGTAAGTTCAATCGCATCGCGGATTGGATTGCCAGCCGTCCTCAGATTCAAGAAGAAATGACAGTACAGATTGCCGACGCCATAGAAGCCGAAACTCAAGCCGAAGGCGTGGCAGTGCTAGTTCAGGCCGAGCACCACTGCATGACTCATCGCGGTGTCAAGGAGCATGAGAGCGACATGACTACTGCGATCATGCGTGGTGTGTTCCAAAGCGACAAGAGCCTGAAGAAAGAATTTTACGACATCGTTGCTAAAATGAAATGAACAATCAACAACAAGAAGTCCTGTTAATCACGCAGGAAGAATGTGCTGAGGTAAGTCAGGTCATCAGCAAAATTTTAAGATTTGGCCTGGATGAAGCCTATAATGGTAAGACCAATCGCGAACGTCTGGAAGAAGAAGTTGGTGATCTGCTGTGCATGATTGAATTACTACAGGCACATAAACTCATAGATCCTGAATTTGTGCGTCAGGCCACTAGAACTAAGTACAGTAAATTGGAACGTTGGAGCAATATCTTCAAGGAGGCAGCATGAAAAAGAAACAACGAGTAGAACGACGCTGGGACAAGGTACTGGCCAAGTGGTATGGCATTCCCAAGATGGCCAGACAGCATGCCAAGCGTCATGGCAGCAGTGTTGAAATGTTGCTCAGTATCTGGCTACAGAATGGAATAATTGCGCATCGCGAATTGCCTGAGGACAAAGATCATCCTATCTATTGGCGCTGGATATGATAAACGTAATGATTGACCTGGAAACCTATAGCACCAGACCAACTGCTGCTATTGCCAGCATTGGAGCAGTAAAATTTGAAGATGATCAGATCATTGATACGTTTTACTGCACCATTGATCCCGTAACCTGCCGGGCTGCTGGTCTGCATTTCGAGAAGTCTACTTTAGAGTGGTGGCAAAAGCAGAGCAAGGAGGCTCGCGCTGCTTTGCTCAAGGACAATCTTCCCCTGGAAGAAGCACTGACCAACTTTGAAGCCTGGTATGGAGCAAAGAGCTTACCCACCTGGGGCAATGGCGCAGGTTTTGACAATGTCATCATGGAAAATGCCTACTTTGTTCTGGATAGAAAACGCCCCTGGTTACCCTGGGAGGATCGTTGCTATCGCACCATGAAGAACATTGTCAATATTCCCATTGACAAACGCGAAGGAGTATATCATAATGCTCTAGATGACGCCCTTACACAAACCAAGCACCTAATGAAAATACTGGGAAGTTGATATGTTTGAATACGTTGCCAGCGGCAGTAGTTACTTTAAATTGATGTATCTTGAGAGCCTAAGTCCACAGAACATGGATTGGTTCTGTCGTACTTTTGGTGCCTTGAATAACACCAACAATCATCGCGTAAGTTTGTTGTACAATGCCTTTGTGGAAAAGCGCATCGGCGAATGGATGGGCGAACACTATAGACCGCATGTGCATAGTATCCATGCCGACAGCGGTGGCCTGCAGATGATCACCTTGGGTAAAACCATCACTGATCAACTCAAAGAAGAAGTTTATGCCAGCCAGGCCAAAAATTCTACTATTGCCATGTGCTTTGATGTTATACCTGTGCGCACTTTAAATAGCGGACGCAGCGAACGACTTGATCTTAGCAATCGACGTTTTGATCGCAGCGATCTTGAACGATGTGCCAGGGAAACCGGAAGAAATCTTCGCCGACAAATAGATGCCTTTCAAGAGAAAGGCAGCGGCGCTCGACCCATGTTGATTGCTCAGGGCAATGACTATGACAGCTATATGAAATGGGTGGAGTATATTGTAGATGAACTTACGCCTGACCATGTTAAAAAAATCGGCGGCATAGCCATGGGAGCTGCGGCTCTGGGCAAAGGCAGTCTAGAAGACATCAAACGAGCCTTTTACTATTCACAGCTTCCCATAGAGTTAGAAAGTCGACATCTGCATCTGCTGGGTGTGGGATCAGTATATCGCATGTTGCCGCAGATCATCATGATGCAGAACGGAGTATATCAAGATGTAGAAATGAGCTATGACTCAACCACGCACACCAGCGGAGTTACTCAGGGTCGATACTACATGAACGATACTACGTTCACCTTTACTCGAGCCTTTGACGATAGCTATCGCATTGTGCTGGAAGACATCAAACGCAATTATCCGTTCTATGAATTGGATGTCGACACCTTCTATGAATGTCTGAACATCAGCAGTAAAACCTATGAAGCCAAACATGGTTCGATTGATAACAGTCTACAGACCTATGTTGTGTATGTGTCTAGCTGCATCAAAAATTTTATCGAACAAGTTGATCGCGTCAGCAAATGTAAAAAAGAGGTGATGAAGTTTGCCAAAGGGCTTGACAGGAATGCCTTTGATGCCTTATACTCAGTACAGACAACGGCGGACTTTGATCACTGGCTTCGCCATGTCGGACCCTACATGGACACTCAACCAGTATTAGAATATACTGAACCCAGCACATTGGAAGGATTGTTTGCATGATGATTACAAGACACATCGAAGTAACATTTCAACGCGAAGGGATACACAAATATCCTGCTGCTCTGGAGGATCCTAACCTTGCCGACGTATCGTTTCTTGGCTATCCTCATCGCCATATGTTTCATTTCAGGGTGCGCATCAGCGTCACGCACAATGACCGCGATATCGAATTCATCCAATTCAAACGGTGGATTGAATCATTGTATTCAGAACAATCGGGTGGTCTGCAGCTCGACTATCAGAGTTGTGAAATGATTGCAGAAAAACTAATCTTTACCATTGCCGATCGCTATCCAGGCCGCGCCATGACAGTGCAGGTATTTGAGGATGGGGAAAATGGTGCTATATTGGAGTGGAACCCATGACAGAAAAGATCGTCATTGTTACCGGAGGCTTTGATCCTCTGCACAGCGGCCATGTACAATATTTTCAGGCCGCGGCTCGTCTAGGCACCAAGTTAGTTGTTGGTATCAATTCCGATGCCTGGCTGATCCGCAAAAAGGGTCGGCCTTTTATGTCTTGGTTGGAACGCAGTAAAATTATTCAAGGACTAAAGGTTGTTGATCATGTCATGAGTTTCAATGACGATGCCAACAACAGCAAGGACTGCATTCATAAATGTCGTTTAATGTGGCCCAGTGCAGAGTTGATTTTTGCCAATGGCGGCGATCGTACTGCTGCCAATATTCCAGAAATGGACTATCAGGACGACAATCTAAGATTTGAATTTGGTGTGGGTGGAGAAAATAAAGCCAATAGCAGTAGCTGGATTTTAGAAGAATGGAAAGCACCTAAGACTGAACGTCCCTGGGGCTATTATCGAGTTATCCATAATGTAGGTGAACAAACCAAAGTCAAAGAACTTACTGTGGAACCCGGTAAATCGCTGAGCATGCAGAAGCATCAACAAAGATCGGAACATTGGTTTGTTGCCGAAGGTACGGCTACTGTCATGACATTAGATGAAAAATCTACTGACATCGAGCTCAAGGGCGTATATAATACGCATGAATATGTGCACATTTCTAAAAACGAATGGCATCAATTATGTAATGAAGGCACCGAGCCTTTGAAGATGATTGAGATCCAATACGGTGAACACTGCGTTGAAGAAGATATTGAGAGAAAATGAAAACATTTGATACATTTGAACAAGTGGCAGACATGGGTGGCTGTATGAAAAGACCCATTGTTGTACATGCTAAACGTATTGACGAAGAGTTTCGAGTCAATACCCTGGAAGGTAATTACAAACAAGGCAAGGCCGGTGATTATCTAATGAGGGGCATTGATGGCGAACTTTACATCTGTGATAAAGAAATTTTTGAAAAGACCTACGACTTTATATGAGAACACTTTATATTGTAGACATTGAGCCCCTGGATAATCGTTATACCAAGCAATGGCAGCGATATTTTCCGCAGATCGCTGAGAAACATCTCGGCGATATTTTTACTGTGCAGAATATCAGCGGTGAAGCCGAAGGTTATGACGCTCCTACTGCGGGTGCATTTTTTAATTTTGCCGGTACCTGCGAATATAAAGCAAGTCAGGCAACAAAAATTGCCAAAATGTTTGGTGATGGTACGGTAAAGAAAGGCGACTACTTCTTTTTTACCGATGCCTGGAATCAGACAGTACACTTTGTTAAGTATATGAGTGAACTAACTGGCATCAAAGTATACATGGGCGGTATTTGGCATGCAGGTTGGTATGACCCAACTGATATTCTTGGATCAACCATTGAGAATAAAGCCTGGGCTCGTGACTTAGAACGCAGCATGTTTCATGCCTTGGATCAGAACTTCTTTGGATCTGAACACAATAAGAATTTATTCATCAAGACTCTGGACATTGGTCAGACATCTAAGTGTTATAGTCCCGGTGTATATCCCCTGGAGTGGATTAAAAATCTTAGAAATAAGCAACCAAAGAAAGACATTGTTGTATTCCCACATCGTTTGAATAACGACAAGGCTCCGTGGATCTTTGATGAGCTGCGAGAAGAGGTTCAGCGCACGCATCCTGAGATTGAATTTATTAAAACTCAGGAACAGAATTTTAGCAAAGAACAATACTATGAATTTTTAAAATCCTGCAAGGTTATCTTCTCAGCTAATAGACATGAAAATCTCGGCATCGGTACTTTCGAATCCATGAGTGCAGGATGTCTGCCCATAGTGCCCGATAAATTAAGTTATCGTGAAATTTATCAAGCACCATTTAAATATGCTGTGAACGAAGATTTTTATAGTAATTTTGCTTTGTATAAACCGGCTCTGGCCAATCAGATCATTGACTTTGTTGAGAACTACGAAAGCTATCGCATTCATCTCGAAACTCAATTGGATCGAATTCAATCTACCTTCTTCAGCGGCGATAAAATGTTCAAAGACATTCGCAGCTTCATTGACAAATAACCGCAGCTAATTTATAATAAGATTTTAATCATGGAGGAATGACATGCGTCGTGCTATCGTCACAGGTATTACTGGTCAGGATGGAGCCTATCTTGCAGAACTTTTGCTGGAAAAAGGCTATAAAGTATTTGGAGCATATCGACACACCAGCGCTCCGAACTTTTGGCGCATCGAAGAACTCGGCATCAAGGACCATGAGCGTTTGGAATTGGTGGGCTATGACCTTACTGACTTTAGCAGCATCATGCGACTTATTCAACAGACCGAGCCGCAGGAGATATATAATCTAGCTGCACAGAGTTTTGTTGGTCTGAGTTTTGAACAGCCCTTAACTACCGCAGAAATCAATGCCACTGGCCCGCTGCATTTCCTCGAAGCCATTCGCATGATCAATCCAGAAATTCGATACTATCAGGCCAGCACGTCTGAAATGTTCGGTAAAGTGCAGGCCGTACCACAGACTGAAAACACGCCGTTCTATCCTCGCTCACCTTATGGTGTAGCCAAGCTATTTGCACACTGGATGACCGTTAACTATCGCGAGAGCTACAATCTCTATGCCTGCAGTGGTATCCTGTTTAATCATGAAAGCAAACTGCGCGGCAAGGAATTTGTAACTCGTAAAATTTCCGACGGTGTGGCTCGCATCAAACACAACGTACAGACACACATCGAACTTGGTAATATGAATGCCAAACGTGACTGGGGTCACGCTAAAGACTACGTCGAAGGCATGTGGCGCATGATGCAGCAGGACACAGCCGACAGTTATATTCTTAGCACAGGCCGCACCGAAACTGTGCGTGACTTTGTCAAAATGGCATTTGCTGCTGCGGACATCGACGTTGCCTTCGCTGGTCAAGGCGAAGATGAATTGGCCTATGAAGTTGGTAGTGGTCGAGTTTTAGTGCGAGTCAATCCTCAGTTTTATCGACCCGCAGAAGTAGATTTATTGATCGGTGATCCCAGCAAGGCTCGAGAAAAATTAGGTTGGGAAAGTCATACCAATCTCGAAGAGCTTTGCCGCGGCATGGTTCATGCAGACATTACAAGAGTTAGACGAGAAATTTAAATCAAAATGGATCTATAGTACAATGCAACAACTCAGAGAAGAAACCTTTCAACCCTTTGTTGGTATGCCCAGCGGCTTTACAGACGCCGAGCTTGATAAAATTGTAGAGATTGGTCTGGCCAAGCAGGCGCATGAGGGGCGCATAGCCGATGGTTCTGCTGTCAACAGTACCAGAACCTGTACGTTGTCATGGTTGTTTCCAACTCCAGAAACTCAGTGGGTATTTGATAGAATAAACGATTGTATACATACCATCAACGATGAATGGTATAAATTCGTCATTGACATGTATGAGCCCCTGCAGTTTACAAACTACAACGAAGACAGAGCTGAGTTTTATGCTCCGCATTTTGATATTGCCTATGGCGTCAAAAGCCAGATGACCAGTCGTAAGTTAAGCATGACTCTGCAGCTCACAGATCCTGCTGAATATCAGGGTGGTGAACTTTTGATGCATATTGGTCATGATCAACCCGTACTGGCTCCAGCACAGCGCGGAACCATTGTTGTATTTCCTAGCTTTATACTGCATGAAGTAACGCCGGTGCGTAGTGGGCGTCGGAATAGTTTAGTAACCTGGGCACATGGACCTTTATTCCGATGAAAATAGGATTTACTTGTTCAACCTTTGATCTGTTTCACGCAGGTCATGTCACCATGCTCAAAGAAGCACGACGCCAATGCGATTATTTAATTGTGGGTCTGCAGACCGATCCTACCATTGATCGCCCCAAAGAAAAAAACAAACCCATACAGAGTGTATTTGAAAGATTTGTTCAGATCGATGCCTGCAAGTATGTGGATGAGATTGTAGTGTACAGCACAGAAAAAGAACTCATCGACATCTTTCTAAGTTATCCCATAGACATTCGCATCCTGGGTGTGGAATATCAGGGCCGAGATTTTACTGGCAAGACTGAATGTCTAAACCGTGGCATTGAATTCTACTTCAATGATCGCAAGCACAGTTTTTCCACCACCGAACTTCGACAGCGAGTCTACAACATAGAAAAAAATCGCCTGGAGAATATTGACTCTGCACCGCAGACAATATACAATAATATAAAGTAGTAAGGAGAGAACATGTATCTAAGCACAAAAACCTATGGTAATGACCGTGGACTAAGCTGCTGCTTTCGTCAATGGCGCAGTTCGCATAGTCATTGCAGTCTGCTGCATGGCTACAGCATCGGCATCAAATTGATCTTTGAAAGTGAGACCCTGGATGACCGTAACTGGGTCATGGACTTTGGCGGACTCAAGGCATTCAAGGAGTGGAGTGAATGGATGTTTGATCATACTTTAGTAGTTGCCGAAGATGATCCACATTTAGACAAATTCAAAGCACTGGCATCACTAGGGCTTAACGACGTTGGTGGCGTATGCGACATTCGTATTGTAGAAGCAGTTGGATGTGAGAAGTTTGCAGAACTTGCCTACAAAGAAATGGCCACCATACTGCATATTTTTAAAAACGGCAATGAATATTATTGTCCAAACGGCAATCAATTCCGAGCTCGATATCCTGTGGGTGCAGGAGTCAGACTACGCAGCGTAGAAGTATTTGAACACAATGCCAACAGTGCTACCTATGAGGGGACCTATGATTGATGAAAACCACAGTCTCACTGAAACCATTAAACATCTAGAAGAACGCCATCGTGAATTAGAATACAATATTGCCTGGGGATACAGTAACTATCTCAACGATGTTGACATGGGTAAAATGAAAAAAGAAAAATTAATGCTCAAAGACCAAATTGAAAAACTCAAAGCCTCTCTATGAAAATAGCATTAGTGACCGATACGCATTTTGGTGCCAGATCGGATAGCCTGCCCTTTGATAACTTTTTTAGGAAATTCTATAATGAAGTCTTTTTTCCAACTCTTGCACGAGAACGTATTACAACTGTCATTCATCTTGGCGATTGTTTTGACCGTCGTAAGTATATTAATTTCAATATTCTAAAAAATTGTCGTGAGTATTTCTTCAATGAATTAGAAGAGCGCGGCATGGTTGTGCACATGCTGGCTGGCAATCATGACACCTACTTCAAGAATACCAATGAAGTAAATAGTCTGGATCTGCTGCTCAACGAATACAACAACATTGTTACCTATGATAGTCCAGACACTCTGCAGTTAGACAACTTCAGCATTTTAATGATGCCCTGGATTTGTGCTGACAACTATGCGGAGTGTATGGATGCCATCAAGAACAGTACTGCTCCGGTGCTCATGGGGCATTTAGAATTGGCTGGTTTTGTCATGCACAAGGGCATGGCCAGCGAAGGCGGTATGGATCCAAAAATCTTTGATAAGTTTGATCTGGTGTGCAGTGGCCATTTTCATCATCGTAGCCGCAATAAAAATATTCAGTATCTGGGCAACCCCTATGAGATGACCTGGAACGACTATGATGATCCCCGCGGCTTTCATATTCTGGACACCAAGACACAGGAATTGACCTTCATAGAAAATCCCTACAGGATGTTTGTGCGTTATGTCTATGATGATGCCAAGGTAGATCCAGACAGCATCGATGCCAGCATGTTTGCTGAAAAGATGGTCAAGCTGGTGGTGGCCAATAAAAATGACTTTTATAAATTTGATCAATTAATAGATCGACTCTACAAGCAAAATCTGCTAGAATTAAAAATCATTGAAGACTTTTCTGAGTTCGAGGCCGAGGCTCTGGGTGATGAAAATCTAGACATCGAAGACACCATGAGTCTGCTCAACAGTTTCGTTGACACAACTGAGACCGATGCCGACAAGCCACGCATTAAAACGCTGCTCAAAGAGCTCTATGTAGAGGCACAAAATCAGGAGGAGTAATGAAATCTCTGATGTGTTGGTTGTTGGGTCATAATCCTTATCGTCCAGACAAGGAGCACGCTCCCCGTATCTGGTTCTGTAAACGTTGTCATAAACACTTGAATCTAGATGGTAAAATTTAAAAAGATAAGCTGGCGTAATTTCCTCAGCACAGGTAACTCCACAACCGAGATTCAACTGGATCGTACCAGCACTACCTTGATTGTGGGTGAGAATGGCGCAGGCAAAAGCACCATCTTGGATGCCATCTGCTTTGCATTATTCAACAAGGCATTCCGCAACATCAGCAAACCACAACTGTTAAACTCTATCAATCAGAAAAATCTGTTGGTAGAAGTAGAGTTCAGCATAGGCCGCAAACACTATCGCATTGTGCGTGGTCATAAGCCTGCGCGCTTCGAGATCTACATCGACGGCAACTTCCTAAACCAGGAAGCCGACAGTCGTGACTATCAGAAGTATCTGGAAGAGCATATCCTAAAGTTGAACTACAAGAGCTTTACTCAGATTGTCATGCTGGGCAGCGCCAGCTTTACTCCGTTCATGCAGTTACCGCCGAGCCATCGTCGCGAGATCATCGAGGACCTGCTGGACATACGCATCTTTACTGCCATGAATCAACTGCTCAAAGATCGTCAGAGTCAGCTCAAGGATAGTCTACGGCAGATTGACGCCGACATCGAAGTGCAGAAAGAACGAGTCAGGATCCAGAATGAGTATATCAAGACACTGGAGGTTGATCGTGATAACCGCAGCAAGGAAATACAGGACGGCATAGACGCAGCCTGCACAGAAATTGACTTTGCCAATTCAGCAGTGGTAAAATTGGAAGCACAGGTGCAGGCTCTGCGATCGCAGATCAATGATGAGGATACTCAGATTGACAAGGCTCGCAAGTTGGCTGACCTGCAGCGCAAAATGACCGAGAAGATCAGCAAGGCACAGAATGAGATTGCGTTCTATCATGACAACGACAACTGTCCCACCTGCCAACAGGGACTGCCGCATGATCTTAAAACCGAGGCCATAGCTGCACAAAATGCCAAGATGGAAGAAATACAGCAGGCACTGACTGCTTTAAGCAACAACATCGACGCAGTGCAGTTAAGACTGGACATCATACACGACACCAGCAATCAAATCGCTGGCCACAACCAGGAAATTATTGCACACAACAATCAGATCATAGCCAGCCAGAAGTATATTCAGAAACTGCAGGCCGAGCTTAATACACATACTGAGACCACTGACAACCTAGACGAAGAGAAGGGCAAGCTGCGTGGCCTGGCTCGTGAAGTAGTGGTCAAGACACAGGAACGTACTGCGTTGGGCGAAGAAAAATACTATCAGGACATAGCCAGCAACCTGCTCAAAGACACCGGCATCAAGACCAAGGTCATACGTCAGTATCTGCCAGCCATTAATAAACTGGTGAATAAATACCTAAATGCCATGGACTTCTTTGTGAGCTTTGAATTAGACGAAGCCTTCAATGAAACCATCAAGAGTCGGCACAGAGATGATTTTAGCTATGCCAGCTTCAGTGAAGGTGAGAAGCAGCGTATTGATTTAGCCTTGCTGTTTACCTGGCGTACCATAGCCAAGATGAAGAACTCAGCTGCCACCAATCTACTGCTGTTGGATGAAGTATTTGACTCAAGTCTGGACATCAATGGCACAGACTATTTGATGAATGTTCTGAACACTCTTGGCGAAGACACCAATGTGTTTGTCATTAGTCACAAGGGCGATCAGTTATTTGATAAATTCCGTTCGGTAATTAAGTTTGAAAAGTATCAAAATTTTTCAAGGATAGCACAAAAATGATAGACGAAGATCTGGGCGATGACTTTGGCTTTACCGCCGTAGACTTTGATCCCACCGCAGTACAGGCCGAGGTAGATGAGACCAAGACCAAGTTACAACAAGTCGAGAGTCTGATACTACCCTTGCTGCGCAACCTGCAGAAGAATCCTGACAAGGCCTATATCCATTGGCCTAATCGTGAAGCCGTACTACAAAAGCAGATTGATCGAATATTAAGCATAACCAGATCATGAAGCGCATAGCTTTGTTCATGCACGAGCCCGTGTGTGATGCGCAGTGCAGCAATGGTGTGATCAAGTCTTTGGAGAGCAAGTATAGTTTTAAGTTGTTTGGCAAGAACGAAATGGAAGACTCGTTCTTTGACGATGTAGATGCTGTATTATTTCCTGGTGGCACCGGCGATGCCGATAGATTTGATGCTGTGGCAAAGAAGCACAAGCCCTACATACAAAGATATCTGCGTCATGGTGGTCGTTACATTGGCATCTGCATGGGTGCCTATTGGGCAGACCGTAATTACTTTGACATACTAGATGAAACCCGAGTAGATCAGTACATCATACAGCCTGGTACGGATACTCGACGGCCACACATCAAGAACATGCCAGTGAACTGGCAAGGCACACCCATGAAGATGTTCTTCTATGATGGTTGTACTTTCCTGGGCGGCGATCAGGATGTCTATGCTACCTACGACACAGGCTACAGCATGACTATAATACAGAACCGCATAGGATTGATTGGATGCCATCCTGAAAGTCAGGCCTATTGGTATAAGAGTCCCAGCTACATGCGTGGGCTCTGGCACGGCGGCGAACACAATCGCCTGCTGTTGGAGTTTGTTGATAACATAATGGAGAGATAATGAAACATCGCAATGTATATGATTTTGAAGTGCGTAGTCTACTGCATAAAATTGTGCGCGAGAGTGCTTTGCAGGACTTTCGCCCCAGCGCCATAGTAGCACCCAATCGCGGTGGACTGCCCCTGGGTGTGATGCTGAGTCACTACTATGAATGTCCGTTGTTTCCCATACAGGTAAGTCTGCGCGATGCCGCCATAGTCGATGCCATGAGTGTGAGTCATGGCCTGCGCGATGCCTGGCGATGTGGTCCAGTGATGTTCATCGACGACATCAATGACACCGGTAAGACTCTGGTCACAGTCAAGGAAATTGCTGCCACAGTACCCTTGGCTGGCGATATCCGCTATGCCGTACTGTTCGAAAAGCCAGCTAGCCAGGATGCCGCAGACTTCGTGGGCTCTTATATTGCCGAAGACAGGCAAGACGAATGGGTGGTATTCCCCTGGGAGCACTGGTGGGCCAGCAATAATTCTTAATAAATTCATAATACTTCACCCCTGCTAACCCATTGATTTTCAAGCACTTTTTCAGCCCAGAAAAACATCAATGAAATCAATGGGTTAGAACCCGACCATTTTACTTGGTCTTTCTGGTTCTTCTTGACTCTTAGCATCGTGATGCCATAATAGTGGTATGTTGATGATGATGAGGAGTGAATGATGCCCAGAGGAGTCCCTAAGTCCGGTGTTCGTATGACGAAGAAACGTCTAGACGCAGCAATGCAGCATACTGGTCTGGCACCAGTGCTTGCACAACCTAAAGTGGTTATCCAAAGCGAGACTGATGCTGAGATTGCAGAACGTCTGGGTGATCGTTTTGATGCCATGCACACCATGGCACTGGCTACCTTCAAAGGTTATAATAAGACGCTGATCATTTCAGGTCCAGCTGGTGTAGGCAAGAGTCACACAGTAACCAAGATCATGGAACAGATGGAAGACGAAAAGCTCTGCACCTTCGTCAAAGGTTATGTTCGCCCCACCGGCCTCTATAAGATGTTGTATGAGAACCGCCACAAAGATTGTGTAGTGGTTTTTGACGATGCTGATAGTGTGTTCTTAGATGACGTCTGTCTTAACCTGCTCAAGGCTGCTTGTGATATGACTCGAGTACGCCGACTCAGCTGGTTGACCGAGACCAAGATGGAAGACGAAGATGGTGAGCGTCTGCCACGTAATTTTGAATTCGAAGGTTCGATTATCTTTATCACTAACTATGATTTTGATAACCTAATCGACAAGGGCAACAAGCTGGCTCCGCACTTCCAGGCCCTGATTAGCCGTAGCCACTATCTAGATGTAGGCATCAAGACCAAGCGTGACTATATTGTACGCCTGAAGCAGGTTGTGGCCGGTGGTGTGCTGGATAACCAGATGTTGGATGAATCCGAGAAGAACGAAATCATGGATTTTGTGATTGAGAATCAGGACCGGTTACGTGAATTGAGCATCCGTATGCTGCTCAAGTTAATGGCTCTGATGCAGATGGGCGGTGACTGGCGGAAGATGGCTCGTGCAACCTGCATGAAATGATAAGCAGGTATTGACAGAGTGTGCGAGATCTGCTATAATCGCTATACATAATGAAGAGGTGACCATGGATATTAAGACTAGCAAATCGATATTTGCCAAGCTGTTGGCCCAGGAGAACATCAATGTGTTCCATGCCAAGGTGCCCACCGCCAGCTTCGATACCAAGAGCCGTACCCTGACCCTGCCTATCTGGGCCGACATGGATGGCGACTTATATGACCTGCTCTGTGGTCATGAAGTAGGTCATGCACTGTATACGCCTGCCAAGGGCTGGCACGACGCTATCTGCGGCGAAGATGGCGACATGGAAAAGGCCGACATGGCCATGAAGGGCTTCCTCAATGTCTTGGAAGACGCCCGCATCGAGAAAAAGATCAAACTCAAGTATCCAGGTCTCCGCGCCAACTTTTATCGCGCCTATCAGGGCCTGTACGAAAAAGATTTCTTTGAGCTGGCTGGCAAGAACATCCATGAAATGCTGCTCATTGACCGCATCAACCTACACTTCAAGCTAGGCTCGTTCCTGGCAGTGCAGTTCACTGAAGAAGAAAAGCAGTATGTGCGTCGCACCGAACAGCTGGAGACCTGGGCTGAGGTTGAACAGCTGGCTCGTGACCTCATGGCCTACTGCAAGAAGGAAATGGAAGAAAAGAAAGGCGCCATTAAAAAGAAACTGCGCATCAAAGTTGGTCCTGGTGAGATGGGCGACGGCAAAAAAGAACTCGAGGACCTGGATCTGGATGACTATGATGAGATCGAGTATGAGTTCGAGAATGAATTCGATGATAGCGATCTCACAGACCAAGAACGTGAAATGCTGGATCACCGCCAGCCAGTGTCAGACACAGATCGTGCCTTCCGCGAACACGAAGCACAGTTGTTGGATCCTAATAGCCGTAACTATGAATACATAACCATACCTACTGTGAAGGCAGCACCGTTTATCCAGGGCTACAAGACAGTGATGCAGCAGATGGAGTTTACCCCAGAGCAGCAGGTGTTGATGTCTGAAACCCTGGCCAGTTTCAAGAAAAAGAATGACAAGATCATAAACTATCTGGTCAAGGAATTCGAACTGAAGCGCAATGCCACGCAGTTGGCCCGGGCCAAGACCAGCAAGAGTGGTGAGATTGATGTCAAGAAGATCTTTAGCTATCGTTATAATGAAGACCTGTTCCGTCGTGTCACCACAGTACCCATGGGCAAGAATCATGGACTGATCATGTTCTATGATATGTCAGGCAGCATGGGCCAGCAGATGGCAGCTGTGATTGAACAGATGCTGGTGTTGGTGGAATTTTGTCGCAAGGTCAATATTCCGTTCGAGGTGTATGGCTTTACCAATGCCAGCCACGAAACCGATCGTAATTATGGTCAGGGCATGCTGAGTAGACAAGACAAGGTAGACGGTGAGGCGCATGTTGACGACAATTGGTTCAGACTGCGTCAGTATTTTAGTGACACCATGCGTCCACAGGAATACAAACGCCAGATAGCCAATCTGTGTCTGCTGGCTCGTATCTGGCGCCGCCGTGCACTGCGCTGGTCACGTGCATATCATAATAGTACCGACGACGTCATCATACCTACCTTGCCAGAGCATGAAGACCTTAATGGCACGCCGCTGAATCAAAGCATAATGATGAGCCTGGACATCTATGCCAAGTTTATTGAGCGCACCAAGGCCGAGGTAGTGAACATGGCATTCCTCACCGATGGCGACAGTGATGATGCTCTGCGCTATTGCAGGAAGAGTACTGGTTATGATGGTGTTCCACGTTACTCAGTATACTCGCACAGTGACCCAAGCCGAGTCAATGTAGTATTGACTCACAAGGAGACTCGCAAGAGTGTGAAGGTTGACGATATGGATCAGCGCACAACCTGTAGTCTGATCCGTCTGGTGCGCGAAGTAACTGGTGCCAACATTGTATGCTTTGACATTGTTGAACATTCTGGTCGCCGTACTCTGGGCCATAAGATATACAAAGGTGCCAGAGTGTTGACTGTTGAACAACTGAGTGTCATAGACACTGCGCACCGTAGATTCAAGAAGGACCGAATCTATGTTGTAGAAGATCTGGGCTTCAATGAATACTATTTGATTCCAGGTGGTCAAGAGCTGGACATCGATGACGACGATTTTGCTGTCGAGGCAGGCGCCGACAAGAAAAAAATCTTCAAGGCCTTTAGCCAGATGCAGAACAACAAGACAACCAGCCGTATCCTTCTGAACCGTTTTATTCGAATGATTGCTTGACAACGTGACGTAATTTTGCTATAATAGCGGTACATTGATGGTAGTTTCTTTTTATTATGGAGTTTATGATGAGCAAATGGACACAGCACCAGCAAGACCAATTCGTAGCTGACCTGATCGGCGAGTATGGTATCTCGGTAACACGCCGTCAGGTCGAACAGACTGCTGCCAACAAGGGTCTGCCCTATCCCCGATTCATTATTGACAATCCCGACGCCAAGTCTGGTCGCGGTGTGTACAACATGGATGCACTGCGTAGTTTTGCACCTGCTGAGAGTGTGCAAGCACCTGAGTTGGCCGCGGCTCTGGCAGCACAGGTTGTACCCATGGCCACTTTGCGTCAGAAGAAATTGGAGACCACTGTGGACAATTTGGTACCACATCGCGATGAATTATATGTGCCTTTTGGTTTCTTCAAGGACCTTAAAAAGGTTATCAGCAGCAAGATCTTTTATCCCACCTTCATTACTGGTTTGTCCGGCAATGGTAAGACAACCATGGTGGAGCAGGTCTGCGCTGACCTGGGTCGTGAATGCATTCGTGTCAACATCAGCATCGAGACCGACGAAGACGATTTGATCGGCGGCAATACCCTGGTGGATGGCAATATTGTGTACCGCGAAGGTCCAGTATTGATGGCCATGAAGCGTGGTGCCATATTGTTGATTGACGAATGTGACCGCGGCAGCAATAAATTGATGTGCCTGCAGGCCATCATGGAAGGCAAGCCATACTTGAACAAGAAGACTGGCGAGGTTGTGCAACCAGCCGCAGGCTTCAACATCATTGCCACTGCCAATACCAAGGGCCGTGGCACCGAAGACGGTCGTTTTACTGGTGCACAGATGATTGACGAAGCATTCCTGGAACGCTTTGCCATTACCGTTGAACAAGAATTCCCTGATAGCAAGATTGAGAAGAAGATCATCATCGGCAAGATGAAGGAACTGGGCTGCCTGGACGAAGAGTTCGGCGACAAGCTGGTTACCTGGGCTGAAATTATCCGCAAGACTTTTGAAGAAGGTGGCATCGACGAATTGATTAGTACTCGACGCTTGCTGCACATCGTCAAAGCATTCCATATGTTCCGCGATCGTGTCAAGGCCATTGAGCTCTGCACCAATCGCTTCGACGATGAGACCAAGAGTGCCTTCAAGGATCTGTACAGCAAGGTCGATGCACCAGTAACAAATCCTGACCCTGCACCAGCTCCTGTAGACATGCAGGCTAACCAAGAAGAAGTTCCGTTCTAATGGCCAAGAAGAAGTCATGTGCCACACCATGGCGTGACATCAAACCTCCGAACACGTCCTGGGAACCAAGTTCTGGAGTTAAACGCTCCAGAACTTTTTGGAAAGCGCAGGAAGAAGTTGTGTATGGTTCGGCATTGACAGATCGTAATGTCAGTGAGTCTGGAACAAGTCTGGGCAAGTCCTGGGGTGTTAAAAAAACTTGGAGAAAGTATAAATGATCATAGGTTTAGTTGGCCTGATCGGCAGCGGCAAAGACACTGCTGCCGACTATCTGGTTAATTCGCGCTACTGGCGCAGAGATAGTTTTGCTGCACCGTTGAAAGACGCTGTGGCAACTATCTTTGGCTGGGATCGTGAGATGCTGGAGGGCCGTACCCAACAAAGTCGATATTGGCGAGAGTGTGCAGATCCTTGGTGGAGTGAGCGACTAGGGCGTGAAGTTACTCCGCGTCATACCCTGCAGCTCTGGGGCACCGAGGTAGGCCGCGAAGCCTATCACAACGACATCTGGGTTGCCAGTTTGGAGAATCGTCTGCGCCACACCAAGGACAATGTTGTAATTACTGATTGTCGTTTTCCCAACGAGATAGAAGTCATACAGCGTACTGGTGGCAAAGTGTTTCAGATTAAACGTGGCGTAGATCCAACTTGGATTCAGGATGCTCTGGACTATCTGGATTTTCCTGCGGGCAGACCACCTGGCAATATTCCGCATGCCAGTGAATGGAGTTGGATGGCATCTGATCTGGACGGCATCATTGACAACAATGGCACCATACAGGATCTGTGCGATAACCTGGACAGGGTTATTGACAAAGACTGGAATGCGCCATATAATGTAGTTTTACGTAACAAGGAGTCTATAAATGAAGATTAGTACTGATACCATCAAGGTGTTGCAGAACTTTGCCACCATCAACAGTAATATCCGTATCAATCCAGGTACGGAACTCAGCACCATTGGCCCGCAGAAGAATATCTTTGCCAAGGCTACTGTGGCTGAAACCTTTCCCCGTGAATTCTGCATCTATGACCTGAACAGTCTGTTGAGCCTGTTGACGCTCATGGAAGACCAGGACATTGAATTTGGTGATAATAGTTTGAAGATTACCAAAGACGGTGGAGAGTTTGAATACTTCTATGCCGATGAGAGTGTGATCATTGCTCCCGAAGCAGGCAAGAACATCGCAGTAGACAATTACTTCCAATTCAACATCAGCAGCACAGATGTGCAGATGTTGAACAAGGCAGCTGCCATTGTTGGTGCGAAGTTCATCAGTGTGGTTAGCCACAAGGGCAAGGTAACGCTGAGCGTTGGCGATCCCAAGACCGCAGGCAGCAACAGCTACAAGCGCATCATCGGCGACTTTGATGCTGACTTTAATTGCCGTCTGGCAGTAGAAAACTTCAAGGTAGTACCCGAAGCCTATGCAGTAACCATTAGCAAGAAGAAATTTTTCCACTTTAAACACGACACCAAGGCCCTGGAATACTGGTTGGCCATGGAACCCGATAGTCAGGTGTAATTATGAATAATCAAAGATTTCGTTTAAACTATACTGAGACAGACAAAGACTCTGGTGACACGCAAATTGATATTGACATTACTTTTGAGAATCCCAAGAGCTTTCGCGAGCTCAAGGAAAAACTTAATACATTTTTACAGGCATCAGGCAACAATGTTTTGTATGTAGAAGAGAAGTCCGCACATTAACTTGAAGGTATATTATGCAATTTCGTGATGATCAATTTTTGTGGGTAGAAAAATATCGGCCCAGACAACTGGCTGATTGTATTCTCCCTGCAGATCAGCGACAGACTTTTGAACAGTTTGTGGCCAAAGGTGAGATACCCAACATGCTGTTGTGCGGTGGTGCTGGCATGGGCAAGACTACTGTGGCACGGGCCTTGTGTGAAGAGTTAGGAGCCGACTACATAGTCATCAATGGCAGTATGAACGGTAATATTGACACTCTGAGAACCGACATTCTGTCCTTTGCCAGCACGGTCAGCTTTGAAGGCAAACCCAAGGTAGTAATCCTAGACGAGGCAGACTATCTTAACCCCAACAGCACTCAGCCAGCTCTGCGTAACTTCATGGAAGAGTTTAGCAAGAATTGTCGCTTCATCCTGACCTGTAATTTTAAGAATCGCATCATTGCACCACTGCACAGCAGAACTACTGTGGTGGAGTTTAAAATTGCAGCAGCAGACCGCCCCAAGATTGCCGCAGGCTTTTTCAAGCGTGTCATGGAGATCCTGAAGAATGAGAGTGTGGAGGCCGATGCCAAGAGTGTGGCGAAACTCATTGAACGACATTTTCCAGACTATCGACGCATACTGAACGAACTACAACGCTACAGTGTCAGCGGTGTGATTGATGAAGGTGTGTTGGTCAGCATCAAGGATGCCAATGTCAAGGATCTGGTGGAGAGTCTGAAGGAAAAGGACTTCAAGAAAATGCGTCAATGGGTAGTGAACAACATTGACAGCGATCCACAGACCATCTTCCGCTTATTGTATGACCAGCTCACCGACCAGGTCAAGCAGGTTCCACAATTAGTTTTGTTGTTGGCAGACTATCAGTACAAGGCAGCGTTCGTGGCCGATGCCGAGATTAACCTGGTGGCTTGTCTTACTGAAATCATGGCCGCGGTGGAGTTTAAATCATGAGCAAAGAAGGATTGGGATTGGATCTAACCTTAGACTGGGAAACTGCGGATCGCATTACTGTGGCTACCCTGAAAAATTATCTGGAAACTCTGCAGATGCAGCTTGATAGATATCAAGAGGGTGGATGGCTTCACCCTGAAGACGTCACACACAGTCATGAAATGATTCGCGCTGTGAAGTTTGTGCTCAGAGATTTTGGAGTCTACGATGAGTGAAAAAGATTTTGAAGTACATGAACGTGGCACGGCTCGCGAACTTAAACTGCTGCGCGAGCTGGCCAACGCCATGTATGAAAATCATGATCATATGAAACAGATGAACTGCTACCCTCAGCCCGTGCGAGCCAAGTTTGCCGAGCTCATGCAATTCTACAGGGAGCAAGAATTTGTTGGACCTATTTAAACCTACCTTTGATTGGATTCAGTATGATTGGAAGTCTAATCGTACTCGCTTTATCGCCGAGCTTTTTGCTTGGGGTATTAGTATTGGGTGTAGCATTACAATGGCACTTACCGTACCAACACCTCCCCTCCTGGTTCTTTATCCTGTGTGGATCACTGGCTGCGCTATCTATGCTTGGGCTAGTTATACTAGGAAATCTTTTGGCATGTTGGCTAACTATATCCTGCTGACCACCATAGATACCTTTGGTTTGATTCGAATGTTGACATCATGAAGACCGACATCAACAATGACATAAGAAAATTGGCCGATGACTGCGGCTTCTACATCATAAACAGCCCTATCTGGCGACATCAGGGAG
>Ga0315902_10002390_pt1 | contig 29210 bp, 42 predicted proteins | sample LakEriMetagenome_9_FD_203523 | JGI IMG/M metagenome (GOLD analysis project Ga0315902, IMG submission 203523) | Freshwater fungal communities from buoy surface, Lake Erie, Ohio, United States - Buoy 12 MA117 | ecosystem: Environmental > Aquatic > Freshwater > Lake > Lake biofilm | place: USA...
GCGGTACCCGACCCATGTCGTCGCCCCGTGGCACGGTCATTCGCCGAAGGTCGCCGCCCAGCAGGCGTCCGCACGGGACAGCGTGCCCTCGCACGAAACGACAGAACCCGCGGCAACCACTCGGGTTGCAGCGGGTTCTTCGGAAATTACGCCGGTTCCCAGTGCCGGCCCGCGGCAGGATGCCGCGCATAAAAAAGCCCGCCGGGGCCATGGATGGCCCGGCGGGCGTGAAATGGCGGGGACAGGATTGCCTCGGCCATGCACGGGAGAAACGGAATGAGCGCTGCAACAGGTACAGCCGGTGCAACAGCTGCAACCCGACTTTCTTTCCGTCCAGAAATCCACAGCGAACGGATGCGTGCTACCTATGGGGGACGCAACCATGCTTCTCTGCGAATTCTTCACCAACGTGTACCGGCCGCTGCGTCTGCGGGGTAAGTCCGCAGCCAGCACGAGGCTCTACGGTTGTCTCTTTCGATCCTTCGATCGGTTCCTGCTGCGGCGCGGAGAGGTATCGGATCTGGACGATCTAACGATCGCCGCGTACCTCGAGCGCCGTGCAGCTGCGGGCCTGTCGCCTTACACCGTCGAGCGTGAGCGGTGCGGGCTGCTGGCCCTGGCCCGCCTGGCCCGCGAGCGCAACCTGCTGGCAACTATGCCGGCCTGCCCGCAGGCCGCACTGCCTGAGCGCGTGCCGCAGGCCTGGACGGTGGAGCAGCTGCAGACGTTGATCGAGGCCGCGAGGCTCCAGCCAGGTCGCATAGGGGCCGTGGCGGCCTGCGACTTCTGGCCGGCCCTGTTGCTCGTGCTCTACGAATCCGGCGAACGTATATCCGCGATCATGGACACACCGGCCGCAAACTACCGCCGGCCTCACCTGCTCGTGCCCGCGGAGTGCAGGAAGGGGAAAAAGCGCGACCGCGTGTACCAGCTGTCGGCCGGCGTCTGCGACCTGCTCGACAGGCTGCGCCTTGACACTACTGGTCAAGGGCCGCTGTTCCCGTGGCCGCTGTCGCGAACGTACCTATGGGGCCGCATGAAACGAATGGTGAAGGGGGCCGGCCTGGGCGAGGGCCGCGGCTTTCGATTCCACGGCGTGAGGCGTGCGGCCCTGTCGCACTTCGCAGCTGCGGGTGGAGATGCCGCCGCGATGGCCGATCACGCCAGCCCGCGGACAACGGCCCGCTGGTACCTCGATCCCAGGATCACAGACCACGGCCCGCGGCCCTGCAACGTGCTTCCCAGAATCGACGCCAGGATCATGCCGCGGCAGTAGCCCGCTTCGCGTTGGCGATAGCCCGCCGCACCAGCAGCCGGCCGGCCGCGTCGATGAACGGCAGGCCGCGTTTCGTGGCTTCCTCGCGGAGCCAGCCGACGATCTCGTCGAGGTGGTCGAGGCACCACCCTGGGGCGCGGGCCTCCTCCTCATCCATCCGGCGGGCGCGGGCGTTGCACGAGCAATTCGACGTTGCCGTAATGCCGATCCGGCCGAGCAGCTTCTTCAACTCCGTGCCTGGGCCGCGGGTCGGGGGCGGGGGCGGAGCTTTCGCTGGCGTGAATCCAGGCTTCGCCTCGCGCGGATACGCCGGATGCTCGATATCGACCGTGACCGTATCGCCGTCCTGGCTGACGATGCACGGGCGCACTTCGTCCAGCGTGTAGCCGCGTTCGCGGCAGCGGTTCAATAGGTGCTGCAAGCGACAGGTGATCATGGCAGCGGATTCGCCTCCGCAGCTATTCGGTTCGCGGAGCAGTCGAAAACCGGATCGCCCATCAGAGGCCCAGGGTCGACGTATTCCTCGCAACGCCGGTAGCCTTGCTTGCAGGGCGTGCCCTCGGGATACCGATCCGGCCCCCACGGCGGCGACGTGAATGGTAGCCCTTGCTCGATTGTCATCGAGAAGGAGTCGCCTTCCGTCTTGTAGAACCTCGTCACCGAATTCGGGTTAGCGGGGTCATCGCAGCCACCAGGCGGCGACCATTGCGGATAGTCCAGTGCACCCTCTTCTTTAGCAAACTGCTGATTCGCGCAGTCCCACACGAATACCCGCTCACGCCACCGAATATGATTGCAGTCGCCGCCTGTTGTGGTGTATTCGATCCATACGAAATAGGGCTTGCAGCCAAGTTTCTGCGGATACCCAGGCTTCCAGCGAAAACCGTATGGCCCGCTCGATACATACACCTCCTGAATCGCTCCGCTGGGCAGGTAGTTGAAAAAAGAGTTATAGCCATACTCCCACGGCCTTGGCGGACGTAACGAGCACGCAGACCCGCAGGACGAAAACCACTGCCCACCTGCCGCTTCGCAGTCCTCTTGCGTTGCGAGGTCAGTGAACTCCTCGCCCACTTGGCAGCATCCGACGGGAGGGGGGCACGTCTCGCCCCATTCGGATTCGCATTGGCTTTTGTCAGCGAACGGGCCTTCTGCACCCTCCTTACAGTAGCCCGTCCATGCGTCGCAAACTGGGGTGTATCTACACGGCGACGGAACGCATCTGCCGCCGCAGCAGTAGCAGCCGTCGGGGCACGGGGTATCTTCGTCGCACTCACCAGAGCAGCACGTTTTCTCGGCGTCAATGCACTGACCATTGCAGCACTTGCAGCCCTGCTCGCACGGATACCCCCACTCCTCGTCGCACCAACCGGAGCATCCGCAGCAGCAACCACCGCCGCCCGCGAGCGAGCCGCCCTTCGATACGATCTTCCCGCCGGTGGAGTTGAGCGTCATGGAGTCGGGCAGTCCTCGATGTCGATCCACTCCAGGCAACCGGACGAATGGCCCAACGCCTGCCGCTTGCCCATGCTGAATCCCTTGATCTTGTCCACCGGCGTGTTGCCGACCATATCAGTGCAGTCGCTATCGTCGGCCTTGCAGACCTCGATCAGATACCACGAACCGTTTCCGGCCTTCGCCACCAGCACGAACGTATCGGCCTTGACGGTGCGAACCTTGTTGACGCACTTCTCTATCGTCTCGGCCGGATCGCTTTTCGATTCGCTCGGGGGCGTGCCAGCCTCCCATACTTCGAGGTCTGCAAGCGAGCCGACGGCCCACTCCTCTTTCGTTTTGCAGAGCCGAACCCTCCCGCCGGCCGGGAAGTTTCGGGCGAACTCCACCGGCTTTTCGCGGCGCGTTCCCTTCTCGTAATGCACGACGGCATTGGCGATACGCTGCGCGTCGCGGCGGGTGAATACGCCGGTCACGTTGTCGGCTCGGTTCGCTGATCGCGTCACGACAGCACTCCGAACACGGCGAAGCTGACCTCGTCGTACACCCTCGCCTTTTTCATGGTCGGCTCATCCTCGGGCAGCGCCAGGCCCAAAGAGCTCAGGGCAACCGGCTGGACTACCGGCTCGCCGTTCACCTTGATCACCTGCTTCTTGCCGTCACGAATCTCTTGCAGGCCGACGTCGGGGTACTCCTTGTCCCAGGTCGCGCGGCGAAAAGCGAAGTCCCATACCGTAGACCAATAGACCAGCGTGCGGCCGTCGTTGTTCTCCACCATTTTCGTGGCGCTCTGAAATGCGACCTTCCACGTGCGAGGGCCGTGGCCCATCCAAGGCTCGGAGTTCACCGCATTGCAGTGGGTTCCCGCGAGGTTCGTCCACGAAAGATCGCGGAAGCATCGCGTGAGCGTCAGCCGATACTCCGAATACTCCTGCTCCAATCCAGGGATCGGGTCTCTCGCGCTGTTCAGTATCGGCTGGCCGTCCACCGTGCGCAGGCAGGGGCCAGTCGTGATCGAGGCCGAAGCGCTCCAAACATCACCGGGAAAGCTGATGCTGCCAGGGGACTGCGGCGTGTTCTGCTGCTCGACGGTCGGCACGTAATAGCGAACCGTCAGCCTGTAGTGCAGGCCAGACTCGTCTGCGGCTTGGCAGTCGAATTCCTGGGCGATGCAATCGGGATTGTCGGGATGCGGGTCGAGAAAACCTATGCCGGCTGCATGGATAATCTCGTTCGTGTCAACCGACGGGGCCGTGACTCGCACGAGAAACGACCGCGTGTAGGTGAACGTCTCGCGGAACTTGCCGGAGACAGAGCGGCCATCCGGCACCTCGAATACGTCAACGACAGACATCAGCGACCTCCCGCTCCGACGATGTTGAATACCGCTTGCGGCACGCCGATCACCTTCCCCAGCTGCTGCGATATGTCACGCAGGAACGCCAGCGACTTCTCGGCCGTTGCGTTCTGCTTCTCAAGGTTGATCGCCGCATCCTCACGGGCTCCCTTGTTCTCCTTCGTGCTGGCCTCGGCCCTGGCTTGCCGCTCCTTGTAGGCCGCCTCCATTCGTGCGATTTCCTCGAGCGCCTTCGCAGCGAACTTCCCACCGGCCGATGGTGCGCCGGTCGCCTTCTCGCCGTCGCCAAAGATGTTCGCCCATGCTTTCTGTAGCAGCCCGCCCGCCTCGTCCTGCATCAGCTGAGCGCGGTCAATGCCAGCGTCGGCCACGCCTGCCTCTCGCAAATCCTTCGACGCCCCCGCCGCCAGCGAGCCGCCGAGCACGATGCCGGCCCCAGCCATTTCGCTCGCACCGTAGACCGCCTGGCCCACGCCCTTGATCCGCCGCCAGACCGAATCGAAGTTCGAGGCGGCATCCGTGAGGATCTGCGCGAACGTCATCGCACCATCGACCATCGTGCCAATCGTGGTGGCGATGATCTTCGAGAACTCCATCGCGACCGGCACCATGCCGCCCGCATCGGCCAGCCGCTTCAGCAAATCCTCGATCAGTCCCGTGACGGCGGGGGCGAAGGCCGCGACCACCTGCGTCTTGAATCCCTCGAAGGCGTCGGCAACGTCGCCGAAAGCGTTCTTCATCGCGATCACGTTTTGGCCCGATGCGGTATCGAGCGCCTTGCCGAACAGGTCTACCTCCTGGGCGGCGTCGCGGATCGCCTGACTGCCGGCCTCGAACAGCGGCCCCAGGTCTTTCCCTGTGCGGCCGAATATCTGCAAGGCCGCCGCAGTCCGCTCCGCTGGCGTAGGCAGCTTCGCGATCTGATCCACGATCCTCTCGAAGGCCTGCTCGGGGGCGAGCGCGGCCAGGTCAGACGCGGCCAGCCCGATCTTGTTGAACGCCGCGGCGGCACCCTTCGAGCCTTCCTGCGCCTTGACGATCGCCACGCCCATCTTCTGCACCGCGTTCGTCACGGCCCCCTGGCTCACGCCAACCTCGTCGGCCGCCTCGGCCAGGGCCGCAAACGCTTCGAGCGGCACGCCGATCTTCGCCGCCATCCGAGCCTGCTCGGTGACAACGTCGGCGGTAGCCGTTGCGATGTTGGCGATACTGCGGGCCGCGTTGCTCGCACCCTGCACCATGCCGGCGAACAGCTGAGCGCCTTGCAGGCCGGCGATCAGATTCAGCTTTCCCTTGAGGCTATCGACGCTGGTCTGCACCTTTTGGAATTCAGCACGCGCGGTATTGCAGCCCGTCACCAGGCCGCCGGTAGAGGCCGTGAAGATCGCCGCGACTTTGCCTATCACCGTGCTCACTTGATTCTCCCTTGTGCACGCAGCTGGGCGGCGAACGCCGGTATCTTCGCCAACTCCGCAATCACTTCATCCTCGGTCTGCACGGGCTCCTGCCAGTTAGGCATGAATCGAGACTCGCGATCTGGATCGAACTCCTCGCCCATGCCGCAGCGAATGAGCGTTGTCATCCTGCCGGCCCGCCGCCACTCGTCTCCGAACGGCTCGCAATGCCAATAGCCCATCCACCTCCGCAGCTGGTCGAGGGTTATCTGTGCCGCCAACCGATCTACGTTCCACTCGCCTAGTTGCAGAGCCAGCCGGTAGAGGAAAAGAACCTCGGGGCTGGCCTCTATTTTTTTGCCTCGTCCTCCACCGCAGACTTCCGCAGCTGCATCACGTCCTCGACGCAGCGGTTGTAGATCGCCATCATCGTGGCCGGCGGCAGACGCAGCACTTCCTCGGGATCGCTCACGAGCGGCTTGTTGTCATCGTCCACCAGGCAGGCCGCGACCGTGCGAGCGATCACGCTGTCGGGAAGCAGGCTCCCCTCGTGCGCTCGCTGTTCCTGCACGATGCCGTACCAGACGCCGAAGGCGGGGCTGCGAAGCCGCACCACGCCCAGGCCTTCGACCTCGAACTCCGTCACGGCCCCGTGATCAAACTGGGCCACCAGCTGCTCGCGTCCAATCGCCATATCAAAACCCCGTCATCTTGAAGGTGAAAGTAGTCTCGGTCAGTTCGCCCACGCCGCCGATGATCGTGAAGTCGCGCAGGAAGGCGTTAGCGTTTGCCGCGGCCCCAGGCATCACGAATGACAACACGGCGATTCGGCCACGGTCTAATCCGGTGAGGGCCGGCACGCCGATGCAGGTGAACGTGAATTCGGGCTGCATGATCGAAACAGGGTCGGCAATCATCACGACGCGGGTATTGTTGCCGCTGCCCACGACAGGCGACTGCAGCGACGTGAACTCAATCACGCCGCCCGCAGGGTACGAAGCGCTCGAGCGGCGCAGCTTGCCAAGCCGCCTGCCGCCCCAGGTCACGACTGTTCCCTGCGCGTCCACGACAACCTCGCTTGCTCAGGTCGCGGACATTCGGAACTCAGCCGAGCCCGAAAGCAACTCGCCCACCTTCGCCTCGTTCTCCCACTTCGTGCAGAGAGCCTTGCCGCTGATGCCCAGGGAAAGGCACGAGATGGTGTGCGTGTCGGTCTGGTCGGGCCGCTGCGTCCCGTAGTACGTGCACGACACGGTATCGCCATCCACGAGCGGGGCCGGTTGGTAGGCCTTCATCGAACCGCTCGGCAGGTCGAGCGTCGATGCGTCGATCTCGTTCACGCTGCCGCTGCACTTCACGTTCGTGGCGAGAAACACCACGCCGTTGAACTCGAACGTCGTGCCTTGTGAATCGGGGATTGGCATCTTCAACTCCTCGGGTACTTCTCAATCCAGCGAACGGAAAACACCATCACGACCATGTACGTTGGCTTGTCGTGCCCCTCGAAGAACACGGGATCGCCGTCGCGTTCATCCGTGAGGTCGACCCTCTCGATTAGAATCCCGCCCGCCTCACCCTTGAACGTATCGCAGGCCAGCCGCACGCGCTCGGCCAGTTCTTTCGCCTGGGTGTAGCCTTCCGCGTACAGTTCCACCTCGAAGGATGCGACCGGCGGCATACAAGCTGCACCGCCCATATGCCGCTCGCGATCGGTCTGCATGCGCCGGTAGCAGGCAAACGGCACAGCCGCCCCCTCCGGCACGCTCACGGGCCAGGCCTTCAGGCCGGCCGCGGCCTCGACCGCAGACTTCAACCATGCTTCGGGATAGCTCACCCTGGCCTCCACGTTCCGCCCTTCGAGTAGACCCGCGTCGGGTTGTAGCCCAGTTCCTTCGGTGCCTTCTCCAAGGCGTGCAGCATCTCCTTGAGCAGCTGCGTTTTGACCGTGCCGGATATTTGCTTCGTGGCCCGCTCTGCCATCCGCCTGGGTTCGATGCCGCGGCTCGTGCCGAACTCGAGCCAGATCGCTTTCTTGCTCTCGGCCCCGTACTTGTAGCCCAGGGCCGCAAGCGCGATGCCGTCTGTATTGCGGCCCAGGTATTTCGCCTTGACCGTCACGGCCTTTCTCAGAGCGCCATTGGTGCGGCGCATGCGGCCGGAGCCGGCGACGAACGCGCCTCGGGCGTCTCGCTTCGTGGCTCCGCGGGCATACGATGGTTTACCTCGTGGCGTGAGCGACTTCAGCACCTGCACGCCGTTCGAGGCCTTGATCGCCTTCTTCATGGCCGAAAGCAAATGCTTCTTCGCTATATGCCGCGGCAGCTTCTCGAATCGCTGGACTAGCGCGCCCAGGTCGCCGCGGGTTGCGTTCCAATCGAAAAAGATCACGTGACCTTTTCCTCGCAGGAAACTTCTTGATACTCGCGATCGTTACGCTCGACCACGCTCGTGATGTAGAGCAGCCGGCCGCCGCGGGTGATCCACCGCAGCCGCATCTTGCCGCTCAGCCCCTCGATGAACCGCAGCCGCACGAGGTGCGAGACGCTGCCGCCCAGCTGCTGCCGCAGCTGTTGCTCCGTGTAGGACACAGCTTCGATCGCGGCGCGGCGGCGGGCGACCACCTCCCAGGTCTGGACGCTTTCGCCCAGGTCGTTCCGCACCTCGACGGGTTGCTCGACCGCAACAAGCTCGCGAAGGTCGCCGGCCGGAAGGCTCATCAGAATCTCCCGCTCCAACTCTCGGCGGCCACCAGCGCGTCGAATCCCATCGGCAGCACGAAGGCAGAGCCGTCCGTCGTTACGGCCTCGCGATGCTTGTAGAGGTGTCCGACCATGAGCAGCAGGGCGTTCTTCAACGTCGCAGGCTGCGGGGCGGCCGGCGGCAGGCCGGCCCAATAGGTGATCGTCGCCGGCCCCCGCCAGCCGCGCCTCGGGATCAGCACGGCCGGCCGCTGGTCGGGATCGACCTCGAAGGCGGGGCCGGGGGCCGCGGCGCGACGGGATCGCCTCTCGACCGGCGGGTACGTCATCACCTCACCGTCCTCGGTCTCGACCGTGATCGGATGGTCGGCGTCTACCAGTAGCGGGGGATGCGGCAGCTGAATGCCGCGGTCGCTGCAACAGCACGAGCAGCCGCGGCCCGCGTTCCCGCAGACCTTCGCGCGGTACTGCGTCGCCACCATCGTGATCCCCAGGCGGCTTTCGATGATGCGGCGGCCGGCGGATATGAGGCCTTGAACGTAGGCATCGTCCTCCGCGTTCTCGGGCAGAATCCGCAGATGCTCCTTCGCCTCGCTCAGCGTGACAGGCTCAACACGCGGGGGCGTCACCACGACAACGGATCGAGGCCGCGAGCTATCGGATCTGCGGGAGCCTGTCGAGTAGCACATTCACGCCTCACCGATCCGTTGAAGTCGCCCGCCTCACCTCGCGGGCCAAAACGCTTGCCTCGACCGTTCGAGGTCTCGCGAGTTCTTCCTGCCGGTCGATCTCCGCGATCCCCTGGCCCACGAGCAAGGCCGCCAGGTCATCGCTGACCTCGACGGCCTCACCCTTGCGATACGCTCGATAGGCCTTCTTGATTCTGACGCGCTTCATCTTGCCACCTGCGGGCGAGGGGCGGGCATCCGTGCCACGCCCCTCGCCTTCGCGTTGGCGACGCTTACTTCTTGAGCGCGGCGACGAACGACGGGCCGGTGGACGCGAGGCCGAAGCGCTGCGTGCCGACGAAAACCGTCTGGTCGTACTCGATCGCCCGCTCGCGGCTGGCGTTGATCGTCAGCCCGTTGCTGCGATCCACCACCATGCTCGCCTGCTTGAAGTCGCCGTAGATGCCGAGCACGTCATCGGGCAGCGACAGGCACTTGTAGACCGGCGCGCCGAAAATCTGCATCCGCATCGGAGCAGCAACGTCGTAGCCGATCGCGCTGGCCGCAGCCGCCTGCAACTGGCCCAGGCCGGCGGGCGACATGATCCAAACCGGAGCGACCGCGTAGGGATTGATCATGCTCACCACGTCGGCCAGGTTTGCGATCGTGACCTTCGGGGCGGCGGTGACGGTGTTCGTGATCTGCGGGAGCAGACCCGTGATGCCGGCACCGGAATCACCTTCGAGCCAAAGCTGGTCGATCTTCTTCGCGAAGGCATACGCGAACTTGGTCGCCACGAGCTGCGGGACGGACGTGAAGGCGTCCTCGAGCAGTTCGTTGGAAACCTGGGCACGCGCACCCAACTTCTCGACGTTGATCGTCGTGCTGCTCGTCTTGATCAGCACCGGCTTGATCTCGCAGTTTTCGAGATACAGCTCGGCCTCGACGTTCTCGTCCGCACGCGGCACGGTCACGCGGTTGCTCGTGGTCGTGAGCCGCATCGCCACCTGCATGGCAATCGAGGTGTAGGACAGGATGCCCAGGATCGAACGGTAGAACTCCTCGAAAACGAGTTCGCTGTTCCGGCCCAGGTAGGTCGGCAGACGCTCGCCGTGGGAGTTCGGCTCCTCGGTCGCACCGGTGAAGGCACCGCGCGTCTCACCGCGGGCGATCGACCGCAGCATGAGGCCGCACCGCTGGGCGACCTCCTCGGGCATATCGCCCTTGCCGTCCCACTTCTCGGGGGCCGGGACGATGGCCGCGGCCGGGGCCGCGATCACGCCGCGCGGCTCGCTGTCGCCAATCGCCGCCTTCATGCTGGCGATCTTCGCGTTGATCGCGGTGCGGGCCTCGATCTCGGTTTTGATCTCGGCCGCACGGGCCGCGATCTTGTCGAGTTCGGCATTGGCCTGGACGGCCTGCTCCGAACCGGCCTCGACCTCGATGGCCGTCAGGTCGTTGAATCGCGCCTCGAGCGCGGCGGCCTCGTCTTGCAGTTTGCGGAGCAGCGTATCCACAGCGGTGATCTCCTTGTATCGGGGAAACGAACACGCACCAGGCTACGCGGGACTGCGAAGGCCTTGAACGTCTGGCGCTCTACCGCAGAACAAATTTCCCGCCGGCCACGATCGCGTCGAACCGCTGCGACTGCCATTCGACAAAACCACGCAGCTGGTCGATCTCGGGGTACGTCGGGTCGAATCGCTCGACGGCCTTCACGAGCCAGCCGCAGTAGCGGGCCATCTCGCTCGCGTATCGCTCCGTCTCCTGCCGGTCGGCCTGGCCCGTCTGCCGGCGGGCGATCGTGCCGTGCACGTAGGCGTTCCACTCATCGAGCAGGTAAAGCGGCTCGCGATCCCAATCGACTCGCTGCCGCACGAGGTACAGATCGAAGACTTCGCCGCGTTCTCCGGCCGGTATCATCGCGGCCACCTGGCCGATCGTCACTCGCGGGTGGCGCTTGAACACCACCGCGCGGCCGTCGAGCAGGTACAGCCCGTATCCCCCGCCCGACACTACGCTCGTCATGCCGTGGGTTGCCTCGTGCGCCCAGGTCACCAGGTCGCCCGGCTCTGCCTCGTCTCGCCAGTAGAAGGGCCGCGGCACGCGGGCCAGCAGGTCTACCAGCACCGGCGGGCCGGCCACGGGGGCCGCCCGCACCTCGGGGGCCGCCCCCGTCACCAGGCCCGCAGGGTTGACCCGTGGCGGCTTTGGGGCCGCCGGGGGTATGGAGGGAGGGGCTGGGGGGCGTTCGGGCGTTATGGAGCGAATTTGGAGGCCTGGGGGCGTGTTGTCCCGATAGCGGGGAAACGCAGGGGGCCGCCCCAGCCAACCGGCCGGAGCGGCCCCCAGGAGCGCGACAATGGCGAAGGCGCAGGCGAGCGAGCGGTACAGAGACACGGGTTGCCTCGCTGCCCAGGCCGTGCGTCAGTTGCCGTAGGCTTGCGCCGCTGCCTCGTCGATCGCGGCCTGGCTCGCGGCCTCGCTCGACTTCACGGCCGCCCGCGTCGCCCGCCGGCTCTGCACAGCTGCGTGCTTCGCCGCTCGGGCCGCGCGGTTCGCGTTCCTGCGGGCGTCGAGCACGCTCACGCCACCACCAGGCAGAGGCTCGCCGGCCTGGCCCACCGACTGACCGCCGGGGCCACCGGCGACCGGCTGGCCGTTCACGGTCACGTTGGCGTCCACGTTGGCGGGCGTCGAGGTCTCGACGCTCACGTCAACGTCTACGCTCGACGCCGGAACGACCTCGACCACCGGAGCCGGGGCCGGCTTCTTCGTGCCGTGGCAGCTGCCGGCCTCGCAGTGGTTGGCGAACAGGCAGCCGGCGACGAACGCCCAGGCCCACACTGCAAAACGATGATCTCTCATTGGCATCTCCTTAGTTGAAAACCTGCGTCCAATACGGGCGACCGTTGGACGAATAAGCCAGCCCGACGCCGATTTCGTTGACGCTCGGACTCAGGATGTTCTTCCGGTGACCGGAGGAATTCATCCAAGTGCGAACTACCTCGCTCGGAGTCTGCTGGCCCATCGCGACGTTTTCGCGGTAGCCCATGCGACTGTGATACATGCGCGACCGTGAGGCTTGAACGTCCGACCAGCTGCGGGCATCCACCATGAGCCTGTCGCTCGGGGCCAGCGGCCGAAGCCCACGACGCTGCCGCTCGATGTTCACGAGCCGCACGACCTCGTGCTCTTGGCTGCTGCCCACAAGGCGACGCACGACGGGGATCCGCTCGACAATCGGCGGCGCAGCCTCACAGGCCGGAGGGGCGCAGGCCTGCGGCCCGACCAGGGCGATCGCACCATAGGACAACAGCACTAGCGAAACAGTGGTTTTTGCGCGCACTTGTCTTGCTCCGCGGGGCGAGTGGCATCGCCGTACAGCACGGCGACAATCAGATCGCGGCAGATCACGGCCGCGTTCTTGTGTCCCTCTTTCTCCAGCCGGTTCTTCAGGTCGATCAGTTCGCCGGCCGTTCGCTTCTCGAAGTCGGTGCGGGCCGCAGCTGGGAACACGAGCGTGCCGACCCACAGGGCCAGCATCCGCTGAACATACGGAGCCACGAGCAACAGCACGCCGACCAACAGGATCGCGGTCTGTTGATTCACCCACTCCATCACGCACCTCGTTTCTCTTGCAGCTGCCGCCGCCAGACCTCGGCCGCCCGCACGACGCGGGAGCTGCGCTGCCCGCAGCGGTGGCATCGCAGGTATTGAATCTGTGAGTCGCCGGCCCGCCGCGAGGTCTCGCAGCGCATGCGGCACCCGCAACGACACTCAGCCGGCTGCATGGGCCTTCAACCTCGCAAGGGCCAGGGACGCAGCCACCCGCGGGCTGCGGAGCGAAAGGCGAACGGCCTGGGCCTGGGCGGCCTTCCAGGCCTCGAACGAACGAACGGCAATGCTCGTCTGCGGGTAGGCCGGCACCGTGACTACGCTGCAATCGTAAAGGCCGCTCACCGCGCTGATCTTGCGGATCGAGTTGCCCCGCTCGTCCTTCTCGAACTCCTCATCCTTCGGATTCACGGTGAACGCGAAGGATGCCCCAGCAATATCGCCGCGACGTATCTGCAGACACAAATCACGAGCGAACTGCGTATCGGGCGGGTCGATCTCCATGAATAGACCCTTCTCGTCCTCACGCAGCGTCAGCGTCTTGTTGCGCGTGCGGCCGAGCACGTGGTCGCCGGAATGATTGAAGTTCGCAATGCAGTCGAGCTTCCGGTTCGCCAGCACCTTCGCGAAGCAGCCGGGGAGCAGAATCTCCCGAAAGCCTCCCAGGTCGTGGCTCGGCGAATTGAAGCGGGCACAGTAGCCGCGAATCATCAGCTTGCCCGCCTCGCGCTCCTCGACGCCCAGGCCTTCGTCGCCCAGGTCTGCGAAGCTGATAAATCGCCTCTCAAGTTCCATCGCTCTCTCCCTTGTTTGCGGCCGGCTCGTCCTGCTGCGGCAGGGCCTGCGTCGGCGCGACCGCCACGCCAGCGATCACGCCCGCCACGATCCCGTCAATCTGCTGCGCGGTGAGTGTGGGGAAGGCCGCGGCGATGATGGCCCGCGCCCCGTCCTTCGTGAGCAGCCCGCCCGATACGTTCGCCAGCACTTCGAGCAACGACGATATCTGCGCGCCGTTCAGAGGCTCCGCAGCTGCGGCCGCCTGGCCCGCCTCGAGCGCCGGCCCCGAATCGCCGACCGCCGGCACGCCGGCCGCCTTCGAGAGCGGCGACATATTCAGCTGCACGAAGTATTCGTCCGCGTTCGTGTCCTCGATCGCATCGTAGTCCTCGATGCGGCGAATGTCGTTCGGGCTCAGAGCGCCCAGCTGGAACAACGTATTGAAGTAAGACGCTCGCGCCTGGCTGTCGCCGCGGAGCAAACCGCGGGAGTCGATCTGCACGTACCACTCGTCGCCGTAGGTTGAGAGCAGCTGCCGGCGGATCGCTCCCTCGATTCGCCGCTGCCACGGCGTCAACGTGAATTTCTGAGCGTTGAGCGATTCCTGCTCGACGTTGCTATATGTCCCGTGATCGAGTTGACCGATCATCGTCGGGCCGATGCGGAACGCGCGGGCCACCTCGGTCACGATCGCGTTCCGCAGTTCCATGTATTGCGAACCCTCGCGGCTCGCGGCGTCGATGATCTTCGCGGTCACGCCGTTGGGCAGAACGGCCGCCTGGCCCGTGTTCTTCGTTCCGCCGAACACCCGCCGCCAGGTCGATCGCAACTTCTCCATCGCGCTCTCGGGGATCGGCTGCGATGTTTCAAGCAGGACATTCGGGCGGGCGTTGTTTTCCCAATAGGACATTGCGGCCTGGTCGAGCTGCTGCGCGAGACGAACCGACGCGCTGCACAGCTGGGCCGGCACGAGCCCCACAAGGCCGTTGTCGCTCAAGCCTCGCAGGTGATAGATCTGCTCCGCGGAATAGACCGACTCCGAGCCGTTCGTCTGCCAGACTCGATACCTCACGCTCCCGTCGGTCGTGCGATCTACATTCACTCGCGATGGGTGGATCGGCCGCAGCTGCGTGGCGAAGCCTCGCTCGCCAGGCACCACGAGGTCGAAGGCGTTGCCGTACAGCGCAGTGTGATAGACCTTCTGCTCCATCCACTCGAAATAAGACTGATAGGGATTCGGCTGCACGCAAAGCGTGCGGTATAGCGGGTGCGACTTGTCGCGACGCCGGCCGCCGTCGGGCGTCGCCTGGTAGAGGTGCATCGGCATCGACGCGACCGTCTCGGACAGGAACCGCACGCAGGCAAAGATCGCCGTGACCGTCAGCGCGGCCTCGGGCGGCTGGCCCGCAAACGGGTCGCCGTCCACCCAGCGAATCGGCGGCAGCGGCCCCGTCTCGGTCTGGAAGCCGAACAGGTCGCGAACTTCCCAATCTTCGGATCGGCCTTCGGCAATCATGCGGCGGTGTCTCCGGCCGCTCACGCTACCGCCAGGGGGCTGACCCTTGAACGTCTACAGTTCGATCAAATCCCAATTCGTCGCGGCCAGCTGGGCCGTCGATGCCAGCGACAGGGCCATCACGCAGGCCACCACGGCGTCAATACGCTCGGTCGATTTCTGCTTGCAGGGGGCTATGTTCCCGTTCGAGTCGGAGCGTATCACGCAGTTCGAGGCCGCCCAATTCAAAACGGGGTTATCGCCGTGGCGGATCTTCTTTTGGGCCACCAGGGTATCGAGCAGCTTCGTGGGGGCCGACATTGCCCCCAGGCCCATCGACATACCGACGGCCTGGATTCCGGCCTGCGTCAGATGCGTGTAGCTGCTGCCGGCGTTCCAGTTATCCATTGCCAGCTTTCGCAGCCGATGCCGTTCCGCGTACTCGATGATGTATTGCTCGACCACCCCATAGTCGCAGCGGTTGCCTTCCGTGCCGATGATCCATCCCTCGCGAATCCATTGCAGATACGGCACTCGATCCTTTCGTTCGCGGGCTGCGGCCGTCTCGAGCGGGATGAAGCATTTCACGTCGAAGTCGTACACGCCTTCCTCGTCGGGGCCGAAACAAAAGGCCACCGCGGTTAGGTCTTGCGTGCTCGCCAGGTCAAGACCGCCGAAACACTCGCGGCCTTCGAGCGGCTCGCGGGGCGGGCTGCCGCAGGCGGCCCAGGCGTCGGGATGAAAGAATCTCGTGTCTGCGGTTGTCCAACAGTTGAGCCGATACCTGGCCCAGCTGTTCAGCTTCGCGCTCTGCGCCTTCGCCTCCATCGCGTCGGCCCGAAAGGCGTCGAGCGGGATCGTCACGCCCAGGCTCGGGTTCGCCTTGTGCCACGTATCTTCCGACCACCAATCATCATCGGGGCCGGCCCCGTACAGCTTGCCGAAGAATGTCGGGTTGCTTCGCGGGTTCGCCTGCACTCGCTCGGCATCCTGCCACCACTCCCAGGCCACCGACTTACCTCGTTCGTAGCCGGCCGTGCTGATCCCGATGAGCATCGGCTGCGATCGAGCAGAGCCAGCGTAGCGGAGCGCATCTAGCAGACGCCGGTCACGCATCGCGTGAATCTCGTCCGCGAGCACCGCATGGGCGTTGATGCCTTCGGCCCGCTGCGCGTCGCTCGACAGGACGGTGTACCGCGACTTGCTCCCGTGATGCACGAGCGTGTTCCGCGAGTCCACGATCTCGATCGCGTTCGCCAGGGCCGGCGACGATCGAACCATCGCGGCGGCCTCGCGGAAGATGATGCCCGCGCTCGAGCGGTCAGTCGCCACGCTCACGATCTCCGCACCAGGCTCGCCGTCTGCCACGAGGAAATACAACGCGAGCGCCGCGAGCAGCGTGCTCTTGCCATTCTTCTTCGGCGTGCCGATGAAGGCCGTGCGATACCTGCGGCGGCCCTCGTCATCCACCCAGCCGAACAGCGGTTCGAGTATGTCCCGCTTCTGCCACTCCATCAGCTGCATCGGCCGGCCGGCCCACTGGCGGCCTTTCGACATAACGCAAAACGTCTCGATGAACTCGATCACGCGATCGGCTCGGGCCTGGTCGAAGACGAAGCCAGGGACGGCCTCCGGCCTCGCGTTACCCGTGCTTCGCGAGGAACGCCTGGAGCGGGTCATTCGCCTGTCCGTCCTGGGTTGATAGCCGCGCCCTGGCGGCCGGCGTCCCGCCGAACTCCTGGGCGATGCTCTGCAGAATCTTGTCGCACTTCGTCATGATCGTGAACGATGCCGCGACCTGGGCGTATCGCACGCGGCCGTTCTCGTCCTTCATCACCATCACGTCGCCGCCGCGAGCGCAGATATCTTGATGCCGCCGCCACTCCACCCAGGTCACGCAGTAGCGCACCAGGGCGTCTACGTCGCTGTTCCCCAGGATGCCCAGCGCTCGAAGCCTGGGAACTAGGTCGTGCCACTTCTCCAGGGCATCGCCTGTCATCCACGCCGGCGGCTCGATGCCGGTCGTGATCGGCTGCGGCTCACGAGGGTTCGCAGGCCTCTTGCCTGGGTTGCCCCTCATGAGCCGCAGCTGCGTAGGTTCCTTCGGCCGTCCTCTCGTTGCCATAACGTCGATGCTACAGCAATCGGGAGAACACGCAAACCGTGGCTAGTCTGCCTTCGGCCGGCCGCGGCCCTCGGGGTTCCGCTCGAAGGCCGCCGCATCCTTGCGGTGCACGTACCAGACGCCTTCGATCTCGAACCCTCTCACTTTGCCGGCCTTCGCCAGCGCTCGCATCCAATCCCGCGAGACGCCGGCCAGGCCCGCGGCCGTGCCGACGCTGGCCCACTCATCGGGCCGGAAATTACGGATCGTCATGCGATCACCTTCCTCTCTACGCTGCGGGGCGTCGGGTACTCGCGAACGATTCGGCCGTCCAACTCGATGCCCATCTCGGTGCGGTAGCCGGCGCTCTGCTTGTGGAAAAACGCGGCTCCCGTCTCGCTGCACTTTCTGTGCATCGACCTGGCCCAATCCTTATCTTCGGCCCGATACCCCGGCCCGCTCTCGCCACCGTAGATCACCCAGTCGATGCCGGTGATATCGAGCGCCTCGAGCGAGCCCAGGGCCGGCTCGTAACTGATGAACCGCACCACCGCCGGAATGTCTCGCAGGTGGTCGACTCGCTCGGCCACCCTCATATCCTCGACGCTCGTGCCGAGCCAGACGTTGCGATACCCGCCCGATCCCCAATCCTTCGGCAGACACTCGCGGATGCGCTGCGGCCGCTTCGTGAGCATCTGCCAATCGAGCCACTCGCACGAGCGGATCGTATCCCACAGGCGCGGCCTGGTTGCCGCGGCCGTGGGATGATCCTCGGCCCAATCCATCATCGAGCCGCAGAACACGCGGCGGCGAACGCCGTCACGCTTCGCGGCGCGGTTCCAGGCGAGCACGTTCTGCCATACGCCCTTCGCCACCTGCCGCGGCTTGCCAGCGCCCCATACGTCCAGGCCCAGCTTGCCGCTCGCGATCTTCTCCGCGTAGCAGTTCCGGCATCCCTCCGAAACCTTCACGCAGCCAATCCAAAAGTTCGCAGTGTGATCCGTCCATGCAATCAGCGTCTCGTCGGCCATTGTCGTGTTCTCCCTGTTGGTGGTTAGTTGCTCTCGCCCACAATCTCAATCACCCACTCCCACGGCCCCCTGTTCAGTATCACCTCGAACGAAAGCCCCTGGCGTGTGAGGTGCTTCGTGATCTCGGCCACCATCGCCGCCGCGCCCGCATAGTCCGGAATCCGAATCGTTTTCATGGCTTGCTCCTGTTGAGTCCTCGATCCTCGATCCACGAGTCGCGGCCCCGTCACACTCGGGGCCGCTGGTCGCAGACCGCAGGATCAGAGGCCGATCGCCTCGCCCATGATCTTCTTCAGCTGGGCGATGCCGCCGATCGGCTGGCCGGCCCGCTTCGCCTTCTCCCGCTTCTCGACCCGCTTGATCATCGCCTCGGCCTTCTTACGCTCGGCCTTCTTCGCGTCGATCGCCTTGAAGGTCTCGCGGGCCTGCTTCGAGATCGCACGCGACTCGGCCAGCTGGGCGTCGATCTTCTGGAGCATTTCGCTTTTCGCCTTCGGATGCTTCCACCCCTGGGCACGCCTGGTCTCCCAGGCCTTGCGAGCCGCGGCCTTCAGTCGAGCCATCCGCTCCTCGGGAGTCTCGGCCGTGGCGGCCGCCTTCTCCGCACGATGCACGGCGATCGAATCGCCAATCGCCTTGCCGAAGGCCGCACCACGCTTCGGCTTCGGGGCCGGCTCGTCGGCCGGCACCCTGCAAACGTCGGCCGTGAAGTTCTCGACCGCCTCGGCGCACCCCTGACCGCCCAGGATGCGGGCGTTCGGGTAGGCCTTCTTCGCCGCCGCGATCCCGTCGAACTCGGCCACGAAAAAGCCCTGCACCTTGACGATCCAAAACTGCCGGCCCTTGTGATCCACGACGTTCTCGACCTCGAACTGGTGCGAGGTGTTTTTCAGCCCCTCGCGTTCGATGATCTCCTTCGCCACGATGCTCGGCCGCTTCTTCGCCGGCGCGGCCTCCACCAGACCCGCCTTCACCGCGGCCTTCGTCAACTTCGCCGCCACGCGGGCCTTCGCGGCCGGCGGGCTGTCGGGAGCCTTCGCCGTCGCGGCCAACTTCTCCGCGGCCTTGACCGGCTTCTCGGCCACGCGGGCCGGGGCCTTCGCCTTCGTCACCTTCTTCGTCTCGACCTTCTTCGACTTCGCCATGATCTCATCCTCCAATTGGAAACCATCACCACTCTCGCCCGCCGGCGCTCGCCGGCTGTCGGCTTGTTCGATTGCGGCCACCGCCACCGCGGCGGCCTCGTCGCCATTCATCCAGGCCTGGCCCGCGAAGGGCCGGCCGTCCGTCACCACCTTGAACACCAGGGCCTTCGCATCGAACCGGCCCGCCACCTGGGAGCCGAAGGCGTAAGCGTGCACGCCCTCGCATCCGATCCACCGACATTCACCGCTCGCCATCGACCGCAGCACGCGGGCCACCTGCTCGACGTTCATCGTTCAGACCTCCGCTCGCAGGCGACGCTCGCGAAGAGCCTCGGCCTGCTCGTCGCGCTCGATCCCCTCGCAGGCCGCGATCGCCTGGCCGAAGATCACCTGCCCGCCGGCCACCGGCGTTCCGGCCTTCTTCATCCTGGCCCGCAGGACGCTCGGGCTGACGCCCAGGGCCATCGCCGCCACCGCCACCGTCACGACTCGATCGAACATTGTCGGTTCCTCCAGCTATCGGGAAAACGGGTCACTCGTCGAACAGGTTGAAGTCCAGGCCCAGGGCCGCGGCCTTCACGAACTCGCGGGCCTCGGCCTGCTTCTCGTCGGCCTGCCGGATGAACTCCCGTAGGCTCGCGATGTCGGCCGGCTCGCCGTGCACCAGCGCCCCGCCCAGCGACCACTGGAACGTGAGCCGCTGGAACAGCAGCCGGTCGGTGGAATCACGGTCGGCCGTGCGGATGGTATCGAGCACGGCGTCGTGCTGCTTCCGTGTCAGGCAGGTGGTTTCGAGTTTGCGGAACATCGTTTCTTACTCCTTCAGGTATCGGGGAAACTGGTGATGCCTATTATACGCAGCTGATGATAAAGGGTTCGCCGGGGGTTCGGAATTTTTTTGGGGGGCCTGGTTTGCCCCAGGAAGGGCGGGGAGCCGGGGGCGGCCCGCGGGAGGCCGGCCGGCCAGACGGCCCCCAGGGGGGCGGCCTGGGGCCGGCCGGCCCGCTGGGCCGGTCAGCCGGCGGCGGCCTCCCTGGCCCGTCGCGTCTCCCAGGCCTTTTGAGCCGCGGTCAGTTCGCCCTCGTCGTAGACCCGCGCGGCCACGGTCGGGGGCTCCGGCACCTCGCCCGTGGCCGCGAACCGGAAAGCCTGCTGCATCGCCAGCCGATAGTTGATCCGCCCGCCCTCGCGGCCGAAGGCCGACAGGTCGGCCGGGGCTTTCACCTTCTCGGCCTTCAAGACTTTCCGCACCAGGGCCGCGACCGCCTTCTCGCTTTCCTCGCCCTTCGCCTCGAACTTCACCACGTGGCAGCGCGACAGGAACCGGCCCGACAGATGCTCGACGCTGTTCGTCGTGAACACTACGGCCACCTTGCTCGGGAGGTTTTCGAGCACGTCGAGCCAGACTAGTTCGGCTTGCTTCGTCATCGCGTCGGCTTCGTTCACGATCGCAACCCGCCAACCGCTGCCGGTGAACGGCCGGAGCCGCAGCGTCGCAGCCATATCCTTGACGGCCTTCCCGTCCTGCTCACCGCTCGCGATTTCGAGCACGCCACCCAAAACGTCGTTCTCGATATCGCATCCCAGGGCGCGGGCGATCGCCCAGGCGGCGGTAGTCTTGCCGACGCCGGATGATCCCGACAGCACGAGGGCTACCGGCTCGCCGGTCTCGGCCGCGGCGTCAACCGTGGCCTGGATGAATCGGACGGCGCGGGGCTGGCCCGCGATCTCGGTCAGCTTCGTCGGTTGATACTTGCGAGTGTATGACATTGCTTCGGCTTTCTGTGCTAGGGGAGGGGAGGTGTATCGGTATCGGGAAAACTACTTCGTGACGTTGCGGGCGGTCTCGATCCCGTCGAGATACTCGGCCGGCTCGACCGGCTCGCAGCTGGGGGCCTGGTTGTTCGCGACGGCCCACAGCACCGTCAGCCGCTGGCCCAGGGCCTCGTACGCTTCGGCCTTCGTCATGCCCAGGAAGTCAAACATCGAGCCGGGACTGTGATGCCCGCCGGTCGACAGGTTGACCCAAAACACGCGGTAGGCTCGGCCGTACAGCTTGCTCCCCTTGTCCAGCCCCCAGCGGTGGCCGGCGGGCGGGCAGATGCCGGCCAGCTGGCAGGCGGCGGCGAAGGCCTCGAAGCGACGATTGAGCATCTCGGTCGTGATCATGGCAAGGCTCCAGGTATCGGGAAAACTCGGTCAGTCGTTCGCGGCCTCGTGGCCGCTTGATACCTGATTATACGCAGCCGCGGATAAAGGGTTCGATCCCGGTCGAAAAATTTTTTTGGCCTGGGGATTCCGCGGGGAAACCAGGGTTCCCGCCGACCGGCCCCAGCCGGGGGCCGGGGGCCGGGGGCGGCCGGGGGCGGCCGGGGGCGGTCGCCTGGTAGGGAGCCTATAGAGAGGTTCCGCGATCGACTCGCACGGCCAGGTATCGGGCGTGCGCTCCGGCCGTAGACTCGGCGGCATCGACCACTCGCCAGCCCCGCGACTCCATGCCCAGGAACGTCTGCACGGACAGCCGCACCAGTTCGGGCGTGAACACCGGCGACAGCGGCCAGTCTCTCGGGATGCCCAGCGTCTCGCGGATGCTATGCGAAAGCGCAGAGCCACCGCCCATCGTCACGAGGCCCAGCGTCAAGAAAACCGTTGTCGGCTCCTCGACGTTCGGCAGCAACCCGCACCAGTGCTCCCACGGCATCCCATACGTGTCGATGTCGATCACGTTCGCATTGAGTCCAGGCTGGCAAACCACCTTCCGCGAGTCGATACGCAGGCGGCCGTTCTTCGGCTTTACATCGACGCCCCAATACGTCGCCACGGGAAACTCTCGTCGCAGGTTGTCCCATATCACGCCGCTGCCCTGGCAACAATCGAACACGCGAATGTCTCCGTCGGCGTGATGCTTCGAGAGCATATGCCGACGCAGCAGCAGCTTGCTCGCCAGATGAGCGTTATCCGTTTTCGTACTGGGCATCGTTTGCGACCGTCAACAGTGTGACGCCTTCGAGTTTCCCGATCTGCTCGAGCTGCGCGGCGATCTCGCCGTACCGCACGACCGGCAGGCCGATCAAGGCCCAGGCCATGCGCGGCGGCGGCCGCACTTCGAGGCCCAGCACCTTCGGGGCCTCGTCGGGCACGAGGCCCACGTCCGTCGCCAGCTGCTCATACATGGCCGCGAGCCCCTCGCTGCCTGTCTGCACACTGTGCAGCAACTCGCTCAGAGCGGTGGCGCTGGTCTCCGCGAGGGCGGCGATCGGATCGACCGACAGCAGCAGCTTGTTGGCCTCGGCCTCGGTAACGTCCAGCACGAGCACGGGCACCTCCTGCTCGGGCGTTGTCTCGGCTCGCATATGGCCGTCGATCAGCATCAGCGAACCGTCGGGCAACTCGCGGGCCAGGAGGGCGTCGGCGTATCCGACTTCCGACAGGATGCCTTGGAGCGCGGCCCGCTGCGACTGCGGATGCGTGCGCCAGTTCGAGGGGTTGGGTAGCAGGTCGCGAGCGCGGACGCGGCGCAGCTCCTTCACCCTGTCGCGGATGCCTGCGGCCGGCTCTGCCTGGGCCTCCTTACGCTTCGCCATCCATCACCCCCTTCACTTTTTTGCGGAAACTTGCGCGTCGGCAGCCAGGGGGTTTCCGTAACACATGGTTTCGTGATGTTCCCCCCCCTCCCCCTTGCGAAAAACGTGCGTTTTCCGCGGTAAAACAGCGTTTTCTCGCACAACGCACATCACGACGTTTCTCGCGGGAGCCAACTCGTGGATAACTCGGCCCAAAACACGCTTTTTTGAGCGTTTCGGCCACAAGCCTAGCGGATTCGGGGGATCAAGCTAGCGCAGGTGACAGCCGCGTCGGATCTGTTCCCCGCGGGTCTTCGCCCCGTGATGCTCGACACAAAGCGTCTGCAGGTTTGCCAGGTCATCTGTACCGCCGTCGTGCAGTGGCCGCACGTGATCCACCTGGGCCAGCTGGTCGCACAGCCGGCCGCAGACGGCGCAGCGGTAGCCATCCCGAAGCAGGACGGCCTTTCGGATCGCAGCCCAGGCGAGCGAATGGTAGTGCGTGCGGTTGCGCTCGAGCTTGATTCGAGGCGGCCGGAATGATGGCGGGGAGTAGGGCACGGCGCGGCTCACGCGGGCTTGAGCGTGTGAATCGTGTTCGTTTGATCCACCACCACGAACACACCATTTCCGAAGGCGATGGAACGGTCGCCTGCGGTTCGCGCGAGCGGAAGCCCTGCGGCCTTCCACGTGATGCCGTCAGCGGACAGGTAACTCTCGTCGTAATCCACGAACAGAAAACTTCCACCGCCTGCCGCGATTCGCACGCGCTCCGTCCCGAACTCGGAGGCAGTCGGGAGGTTCCTCATCGTCCAACTCGCACCGCGGTTCGTTGACGTTGCCACCCGCCTGGCACTGCCGCGACCGACAACGCCAGCGGCAACCGTCGTTTCCTTGCTGTGAGCTACGCCCGACACTGAGAAAGCCGCGTCGGGCATTGTGCGCTGCGTCCACGTCATGCCATCCGTGCTTGTCTGCACCGTCTTGTTGCTCGTCGTGGCCCCGAGGCCGAGCGGCCCGCCCGCGTTGAACGGGCAAACCGCAACGTAGTTCGATCCGGTGTAGACGATGGACGAAAACACGCCCCCATATCGAACGCGCGCCAAGCCCTCATCCGCAGCCTGCCCGTCTGCCGTGCGGGTCACCTGCCACTGCTCGCCATCGGTTGACCGCAGGACGCACTGCCGTTGCGTGTTCAGGGTGGTGCCGCTGCTGCGGTGATTCATGCCGAGCAAGATTTGCCCTGGGCCGACGCACGAACACCACGCATCAAGGTGGTCGAATGGCGTTGCGGGAGCGGGGGCCGCGGGCGTCCAGTTGAGCCCGTCGCGGGAGTAGATCACTCCCTTTTCCGTCCAGACCATGAATCGGCCGTCGTGGAGAGCGAACACTTTTGGCGTGCGCGGCGCGTCGGGCCGCAACGGGTCGAGCGCGAGCGCGTACTCCTCGGGAAACTCGCCGCCCTTCCACGTCACGCCGTCCGTGCTGGTGGCATAGGAAGCGGTGATTCGGGGCGGCGGTTCCACGACGGTGCGCGCGCTGCCGACGGCAACGAATCGCCCTCCCGCGAACGCGACCGAATGATACCGAAAACTCGCTGGCCCCACGGCGGTCGATGCGGCTTCGCCTGGGGCGAGTTCCTGCTTCGCTGGGCCGACCGCTGGGCCGTAGGACAGCCACGTGCGGATGCTCACTCGTCCACCTCTGGCGTCTCCACGATTGGGGCTTCCATGCGCCGCATGGCCTCGTCGTAGGCCTCCTGCCGCTCCCGCATTTCGGCAGCGGCCTCCGAATTGGCCGCGAACATGAGGGCCATCAGTTCATCTTGCGTCGGCTCTATCACGGGCGTCTCCTACGTTCCGGCAATGTCTCCGAACAGATACCAAGTATCCGTACCGGCCTTGAGCAGTCGGGCAGTCGTGAGCCGGCCGCGAAGCTGGGCAGTTGATCCAGAGCCGCCCGCCAGGACGCCGGTATTGTTGATCGGGTTATTCCACAACAGGGTAACCCCGAAACCTGCCATCACGGCGGTAGTGGTGGCGCTGGCATCCATGATTTCGATCACGGTGCCAATCGGGAACGGAGCCGCCGAGTTGGCAGGGATGATGAACGTGACGGTGCCACCCGTTGCCGTGTTCCCGTTCGTCACGATCTTTCCGGCGTCGGTTAGCTGGAGCGTGTAGTTCGCTGTCTTCACCTCGATGTTCAGCGGGCCGACGGCGGTCGAGTTCAGCCCGCCCTGTGCGATGGTGGCCGACTCCGTGACCGAAAGCCGGTTCACGGTAGCGGTGCCGTCGCTTGTGAGCGTAAGCCCGCGATTCGGCTGGGCAGACAGACCATCGTTCACCAGAAAACGCATCTGCGTCTGCACGCTCGGCTCGCCAGCGGTGGCCGTTTTCGTGGCCTGCGTGATAATCGTGCCCATCTGGGCACCGGTTCCGGCGGCGTTGACCGACACGAACCGCATTTCACCGATTACGTCGTTCGCCTGCGGGGGAAGCTGGGCGGCGAACGTGCCGCGGGTCTTTCGGAGCGTGAAGAACGGAGCTACCGCGTCGTTACTGTGCCGGTTGCACACTTGGCTCGCCACCGCACCGCCCTCGGATCGGACGGTGACGCCAGCCGAAACACCGGAAGCAGGCTGCACAAGAATGCTGCCGGTGAGCGTTCCGCCCGTGAGTGGCAGGTAGTCGCCGGTCACCGATCCACCGCCACCGCCATCGGTCACGGCAGGCGTGAAAATCTTCCCGTCCGTACCGAGCCGCGCGGTATTCCCAGGATCGGCCGAGATAAGCGAGTCGTTTTCCCATTCGCCATCCGCGCTTAGCACAAGCGTCTGGCCCGCCTTCGGCTGGCTGAGCGCTACGTCCTTCAGCGAGTTGAGCCCTGGCGTTGGCATCGCCAACCCGTTCGCACGGATGCGGAGTTCGTTGTCCGCGTCGGGCGAGATCGGCGTATGCACGAGGTTGTCGGTGCCGAGCCTCGTCGCGTTGCGTGCGTTGCTCGACACGGCGGCCGGCCCAGGCGGGCCGGCCTCGCCGCGTTCGCCACGGTCACCAGGCGGGCCGTCTGGCCCCATCGGGCCAATCTCGCCTTGCAGCGATTGCCACTCCGTGCCCGTCCAGATCCGCACATCGCTCGCCATGATCTCGCTCCGGTTTTGCGGGAGGGGCGCGGCCCGATTGCCGGCCCCCTGCTCGAGCAGCTGCGACTACGGCACAATCCAAAGAGCGCCCTTCAGAGCGCCGGCGGGCGTGGTCGCAGTGTCAAAGACTTGGAAATTCTGGCCCGCGTCGCCCTTCGCACCGGCAGGGATGCCGAACGCGAACACTGCGGCCGTTGCCGTTCCCGTATTGCTCACGGTCGGCGTTGCGCCGGCCGCCAGGCCCGTCACGGTTCCGACGGCGATCGTGGCCGCCGCACCAGGCGAGCCATCCGGCCCGGCTGGCCCTCGAAGCGGGCCGACGTTCACCCAGGCCGTGCCCGTCCACACCACGCCGTCGCCAATGGCCGCGGGGCCGACGCCGGAGGCCGGAGCGCCGGTGAGCGCGGCCGCCGATCCGAGAATGTAGAGATCATTCACGACAGGCGAGCCGGTCGGCGGGTAGGCCGTGGCCGTTCCCTTGATTACCGCAGCTGCACCCGTGTCGCCCTTCGGGCCGGCCGGAATCACGAAGTTGAACACAGCCGCGGAGGCCGTGCCGACGTTCGTCACCTGGGCCTGGGAGCCAGCTGCGCCGGTGGCCGTGGTGCCGACGCTGATCGTGGCGGCCTGGCCCGCGTCGCCTCGCGGAATCGTGAAGTTCAGCGTAGCGTCGTTGGGCGACGGGTTGCTGTCCGTGACGATCACAGTCGAGCCGGCGGCTCCGGTCGTGACCGTGCCAAGCGCGATGGTCGATTTCGCGCCCGCGGCTCCCGCGTCGCCCTTCGGGCCTTTGATCGAAACCCACTGCGTGCCGTCGAAAACTCTCACGTCTGATGCGGCCATTTTCTCACTCCGTTTCTTCTCTGAGGGAAACCACATTCGGGGGAACGTCTGGCGGCAGCTGCTCGAACTCGTCGGCGCGTTGAATCACGCCGTCGAATAGCCAAACATCGCCCTTGCGGATAGGCGTCGGCGGGGCCGGCTGCGGGCCGAATACCTCGACGCTCTGGCCGTCTGCCCCTGGCGGGCCAGCTGGGCCGACAGCACCACCGCCGCCGGAGCTGATCGGCTCCCACTTCGTTCCCGTCCAGTAGTAGAGCACGCTCATGGTCAATAGGCCGCCTTCCAGCGCAAGCCGCCGAATGATGCTTCGTTGATCGCGCCGGCCATCGTGATGCCGATATTCCTGTCGGTGGTGCCGACGTAGACGTAGGTGTACCGAGCAGCCACGCCAGCCTCGCGGGCCGCGATCACGTAGTTCGCAGTGGTTTCCGCGAGCGGGAAGTTCGCAGGCAGACGCAAGACCGTGAACGAGGTATTCGTGGTGCTGAACGTGCGGACGCCACGCAGTTCAACGAACCCGCCAAGGAGCCTCGCCTGCACCTGGTTCTGTGTGCCGCCCGTTCCGGTCAGGCAGTCCGTCCAATCAATATCCGGCGGCGGGGTCTTGGTGCCGCCGGCCAGCATCTTCTTCACCTCGTCCATCACCGACTGCTTGAAGTCTGCCAGGGCAGGGTCGTTGATACTTGCGGCGGTAGGAGGCGCGGTCGTTTCGATGGCCGCGATCCTGCCAGCAAGCACGCCCGCCTCGGTGATCACCGCATCGACACGCTTCGCCACAAAATCCAATTCGGGCCTCTCGACGTAGCCCGCCAGGTCAAGCGGGGGAGCCATCTTGTTTTCCATGGCGTCCAACCGCCTGCCGACGATTTCAACGTCCTCCCTGGCCGCAAGACTTTCGAGGTTCGTGCTGCTCATTACTTGGCTCCTGGCAGGGTGAAGTCGAGGCAAACCTGCGACGCTGTGATCAGTCGGAATGAAACCTTGAGCGTGCCATCCGGTCGAACTTGCAGGGTCGCTATGCCGCCCGCCGTTCCTTGCATCGTCGGGACGGCGACCGCTCGAATCGTCGCGGGTATCATTTCGGCCGGCAGTCTGGCGAACACGACCGACGAATCGACGGCCGGCGGCGATACGACTTCGGCCACGCCACGAAACTCGAGATTGTCGCCGTTCCATCGCACTTCCGCGGCAGGGTAGGCACCTGGGCCGTTTCGCCAGCCGGCTTCGAGCGTGAGCCGCTGCCACGGGGTCTTGTCCGCGACCTGGCCTTCGAGGTCTGACTTGTAGACAAGGAACTCGGCTCCCTTGTTCGTGACCAGCACAAGCCGGTCGCCATAGCCTTCGTTCGTGTCGCCGTAGGCCATCGACGCCTTCGGATCGACCAGGGAGCCGAATTGAATCGTGTTCAAGTTCAACCGGTCTGCGACGATGATCTGCTGCTCGTTGTTCGCCATCGCGAACGCACTCAGGTCGTTCAGATACGCAACCGGAAACGTCTTGGTGCCGACTGCGACCGACAGGCGATTCTGCCCGCTGTTGTCCGAGACGAGCATCCGATGATTGTCGAGCGTGAGCGACTTCGCGGTGATCGCCTGGTCGGCGTCCTGCAACTTCGCGTACGCCGACAGGTCGGCGGCGGGGATGCGGGCGATCGTGTCATCGACGTATTGCTCGGTCGCGTAGCCGTCGAGGCTGGGCGGCGCGACCATATCGGCCTGCTTCACGAACAGGCCATCGACCTCCTGCTTCGTGTACCGCTCCGCGAAGGCCGTGGTCGCGTTCGTGACGATCTCCGTCCGCAGCTCCTCGAGCGCGTCGGTTGTCGCGTACCCGCCCAGGTCGATCGTGCCGCCGGTCGCCACGTTCGCGAGGGCCGCATCGACTTCGGCCTTGCGGTACGTGTCATCGAGCTTCGCGCATGCGTCGAGTTCGGACAGGTATGCGTACGGCAGCGGGGTCTTGCCGTCAATCGACAGCCCGAGCCGCGGCCCCTCGTTTGGCACGATTTGGGTGTAGAGCAGATTGACCTTTTCGCCCTTGCCGCCCAGTTCCTCAAACTGGACGCCCACGACCTCCACTCGCCTCGCCTTGATCGTCTGGTCGGGGTTCGTCTGGTCGGCCTTCACGCTCACCGCCGCTTCCACTTCCGGCTTAGTCGCCAAGCCCGACAGGTCGGCAGGGGCTACGCCGGCCATCGCCGCAGCGATCGCGGCGTCGACTTCCGCCTTCGTGTAGACCGTGGCAACCTGGCCGTCCACGTAAGCCGTTGTCGCGTAGGCCGACAGGTCAACGGTGCCGCCGCCGCCAACCTGAATACTCGCGAGCAGGGCGTCTACTTCCAGATCGGTGTAGACGCCTACGATGCCCTTCGGCACGGCGATCGCGGTCGGCTCGGTGGTGATCGGATTCGGCCTAGTCGGTGCGGGCATTGTTCACTCCTCGATGAGCGCGATCAGATAGCGTTTTCCGTCGACCACTACGGGAAGCCCGCCGACGATCGGCGGGCGGGTAATGGTCAATCCGTCGGGCGACAGGCCGATAGGCTGGCCGCCGCTGTTGGTGATGGCTGGCGTCGCGTATGCGATCGGGGTCGCGTCCGTGAAACCACCGGCCGGCCCGCCGTTCGCGGCGTTCACGAGC
>Ga0315902_10002391_pt1 | contig 29207 bp, 29 predicted proteins | sample LakEriMetagenome_9_FD_203523 | JGI IMG/M metagenome (GOLD analysis project Ga0315902, IMG submission 203523) | Freshwater fungal communities from buoy surface, Lake Erie, Ohio, United States - Buoy 12 MA117 | ecosystem: Environmental > Aquatic > Freshwater > Lake > Lake biofilm | place: USA...
GACCTGACCGAAGACGGTCTCCGGATGAGCCTGGCGGCCCGGACGAGCATTCTCTGGGATAGTGGCCGGAGCGCACACCTCGTGCTGGGACGCAGTTTCCGGTCAAACGAGTCCGAGGTGTTCTCAACCACCTCGGGCCTGTCCCGGAAGGCGTCGGACTGGATCGTCGCCGTGGAGGCCGAGCCTCTGACCGGGGTCAGCTTCTTCGCCCGGAGCCGGCTTGATGGTGAAGATCTCAGCGTCCGCCGCGCAGAGGCCGGCGCGAACGTCTCGGTCAGAAGGGGGTCTGGATACTTCCGCTATCTCAAGGAAGAGACCGGGCCCGGGTCCGGGCGGCGTGAGAACGCAGACCTTGGCGGCGAGGTCTTCTTCAACGAAAGGTGGGGCATGTCGTTCTACGGGAACCACGACATCGCCGCGAGCGCCTGGGTGATTCGGGATATCGGCCTTGTGTACCGGGACGACTGCACTCGCCTGGACATCATCTACCGGCAGGAAGACCTGCAGGTCGGACGACTGGGCTCCTCGACCTCCATCAATCTTCGCCTCACCCTCGCCACATTGGGAGGCCCCCTTGCCACCCGATAGGGCATGCTCCGATGCATGGAACCGGTTATCGGATCGAAGCATGTCCTCACGTACTGGACCTGGAGCCTGTCTTGTCCCGTCGGGCGTTCCGTCTGAAGGCGACAGGCTCTAACGTCACACCTCTGGAGTGAAGGCCACACCCATGTCAGAAGGCAGCCGAACCTCACCATGAGCTTGAAGGAAGAAGTGTCTGTCATGACCCGCGCCGCGATGAAGGGCTGTCGCACCCTCGCCGCCGTCTGCCTGGCGTTGGGGGTCGTTGCGGGCCCGGCCTTCTCCCAGGGCCGGCCTGCGCCGGCCGGGCTGTCCGAGGGCGTCGCAGCGGTGATCAACGACGAGGTCATCTCGACCTTCGACCTCGCCCAGAGGATGCGCCTCCTGATCGCGACATCCGGGGTCCAGCCCACCGAGCAGAATCTGCCCCAGTTCCAGCGCGAGGCCCTCAGCGGCCTGGTGGACGAACGCCTACAGATCCAGGAGTTGCGCCGGGTCGAGAAGGAACAGAAGATCGAGATCGTTCCGACAGACGACGAGGTGGATGAACAACTCACCGAAATGGCGAGGGAAAACAACGCGAACCTGCAACAATTTACCAACGCCCTCGCGGCCCAGGGGATCGGCATCGCCACGCTTCGCGAACAGGTCCGGGCTCAGACGGGGTGGCAGCGTTGGGTTCGCGGTCGATACGGCTCCCGGCTGAGGGTCGGCGACGACCAGGTCAAGGCGGAGATGGAGCGTATCTCCGCAGCGGCCACTCGCCCTCAGTACCAGATCGCCGAGGTCTTCATCGACGCCGCGCGCGTGGGTGGGATGGAGGTGGCGGTGAACGGGGCCACCCAGCTCGTGGCCCAGATCCAACAGGGAGCGCCCTTCCCCGCGGTCGCCCGCCAGTTCTCCGCCTCGCCGACGGCCGCCACGGGCGGCGATGTCGGCTGGATCACGGCCGGGGAAATGCCCTCGGAAGTGGACGCCGCCCTTGAGCAGATGCGCCCGGGCCAGCTCTCCCAGCCGATTCCTGTCCGGGACGGCGTGTACATTGTCTATATGCGGGACCGGCGCGCCGGAGCCTCGACCCAGACGGTGAGCCTGAAACAGGCGGCCATCGCCCTTCCCCAGACCGCACCAGATGCAGACGTCCGCGCCGCCGCCGGCCGGCTGGGCGAACTTCGCGGCCGGATCAGCGGCTGCGAGGCGGTCGAGACCGAGGCGAACCGGGTCCAGGGCGTCGTGGCCGGTGATCTCGGCGAAGCGGAGCTGAAGGATCTTTCGCCCGCCTTCCGAAGCGCCGTGGAAGGTCTCTCGACTGGCCAGACGTCGGAGCCGATCCGCACCAATGTGGGTCTCCACATCCTGACGGTCTGCGCCCGCGGGTCGGGCGGGGCCGGTGATGTGAGCCAGGAGCAGGTCGAGGGGCGCATCTATGGCCAGCAGCTTTCGATGATCGCCCGGCGTTACATGCGCGACCTCCGCACCGCCGCCACCATTGAGACGCGATAGGCGGCGGCGTTGTGAGCCCGCCCCTTGCGGTGACCCTCGGCGATCCCGCCGGGATCGGTCCCGAGATCATCGTTGACGCGTGGTCACGCCGGAGGACGGGCGACCCTGCCTTCGTGGTATTCGGAGACGCCGGGACGCTGAGGCGGTTGGGCGCGCCCATCGCCCTCGTGGAGGCGCCCGCGGAGGCCGCCGGGGTCTTTTCATCCGCCCTGCCGGTGATCGACCTGCCCCTGCCGGAGCCCGTTCGGCCCGGTCATCCCGCTACCAGCGCGGCGACATCTGTGACCAAGTGGATCGCCGCGGCGACCCGGGCCTGCCTTGCCGGCGAGGCCCGCGCCCTGGTCACGGCCCCGATCTCGAAGTCCGTCCTGAAGTCGGCGGGATTCCCCCATCCCGGGCACACGGAGTACATCGGCGAACTCACAGCCGGGACGCCCTGGATCGGTGAACGGGGGCCTGTGATGATGCTGGCGGCGGCGGACCTTCGCGTCAGCCTGGCGACTATCCACCTGCCGATCTCTGGGGTGAGCGACGCCCTCAGCCTGGAGGGCCTCCTGCGCACAGCAAGGGTCACCGCACAGTCCCTCACGCGGGACTTCGGGCTGGCTCGCCCCCGCCTCGCCATGGCGGCGCTCAATCCCCATGCCGGGGAGGCCGGGGAGATCGGACGCGAAGAGATCACCTTGATCCGGCCCGCGGCGGACCGCCTCAGGGCGGAAGGCCTGGATATCGAAGGCCCCCTGCCCGCTGACAGCCTCTTCGCCCCTGAGATCCGCGCACGCTATGACGCCGTGATCTGCATGTATCACGACCAGGCCCTCATCCCGATCAAGATGCTCGACTTCTGGGGGGGGGTGAACCTGACCCTGGGCCTGCCGGTGGTGAGGACGTCTCCGGACCACGGGACCGCCTTCGATATCGCGGGCAAGGGCCTGGCCCGGGCCGACAGCTTCATCGCCGCCCTTCGCATGGCTGGCGAGATCGCCCGCCGGCGGGCGAGTTGACCCTTCCCGTCCGGATCTCCGACCGCCTCGCGGCCCATGGCCTCCAGGCCAACAAGGGTCTGGGCCAGCACTTTCTTCTGGACCTGAACGTGACCCGGAAGATCGCCCGCCTGTCGGAAGCGGGGCCGGCCGACCATGTCCTTGAGGTGGGGCCTGGCCCCGGCGGCCTGACCCAGGCCCTCCTGGAGACCGGCGCCAGGGTGACGGCCATCGAGCGTGACGCTCGCTTCCTTCCCCTGCTGGCCGAACTGGCCGCCGCCTTTCCCGGGCGCCTTGAGGTCCTCCACTCTGATGCTCTCAAGGTGGATGAGATCTCGATCGCCGGACCGGAGGGAGCCCGTATCGTCTCCAACCTGCCCTACAATGTCGGCACGCCCCTGCTGGTCAAATGGCTGACCGGCGCCTTCCGTCCGCGATCCATGACCCTGATGTTCCAGAAGGAGGTCGCCCGGCGCATCGTCGCGGAACCTGGCGATCCGGATTACGGCCGCCTCGCTGTCCTGGCCGCCGCGATTACTGAGCGCCGGCTTGTCCTGGAGGCGCCGGCAAAGGCCTTCACGCCACCGCCCAAGGTGGACTCGGCGGTCGTTCACCTGGTTCCAAGATCGCGCCCGGTGACCGGGCCCCGGCTGGAGGCCCTGCAGAAGGTCACGGCCGCAGCCTTTGGGCAGAGACGCAAGATGCTCCGGGCCGGATTGCGGGCGCTTGGGGGAGAGACCCTCTGCCACACCGCCGGCGTGGATCCCTCGGTGCGACCGGAGACCCTGGACCTGGAGGGCTTCCTCTCTCTTGCCGACGCCCTGCTCACGAAAGCTTGATCGCCGGTTTCTGCGGGCATAGGGTTTCGGCTGTCCAAGGGGCGATTCCGGAACCGTCGTGGTTTCGGGCGTGCCTTCGATCATCTCGGGAGAGTTGTAATGAAGAAAGTCGCTCTGACTGTGGCCGCTCTGGCCGCCGTGGCTTCGCTGGCCGCCTGCAGCCAGCCCGCTCAAGAAGCCGCTCCGGCTGCCGAAGCCGCGGCCCCCGCCGCTGAAGCCGCCCCGCCGGTCGACGCTGCTGCGCCCGCCGCCGCCGCCGCTGACGCCGCCGCTGCCGCTCCGGCTGACGCCGCCGCCGCCGCTCCGGCCGCCGCTCCGGCTGCTGACGCTGCCATGGCTGAAAAGAAGTAAGACGGCTTGCAGCGGCCGGCCTCCGGTCGCCCTAGCCCAGATTCGGAAGGGCCGCCCGCTTGGGCGGCCCTTTTTCGTAGGTCAGACCGTAACCTCGAAGGGCATCCTCTCCGTATCGACACTGGCCTGCATGGCCGGGGCGTAGCGTGGGCCTGAAACGGTGGCGCCGTTCACTGCAAGGTCGATCCGCTCCACCAGGGAGGCAGGGAGGGCGATCCCTGAGGCCGCCATGTTCTGACGCACATGTTCCGGAGATGACGTCCCGGGGATTGGGATGAGGTCAGGGTCCTTGTGCAGCAGCCAGGCCAGGCAAAGTTGCGCAGGCGTGCATCCCGCCTCTCTCGCAAGGGCCTCAAAGCCCTCCAGGAGGGCGAGGTTTCTCTGGAAGGCGTCCCCCTGGAACCTGGGCATCCCGACCCTGAAATCGCTGGGGTCCAGAACGGAGGGATCCTTCACGCCCCCTGCGAGAAATCCTCGGCCGACAGGGCTGAAGGCGACAAAGGTCACGCCGAGCTCCCGGCAGGCCTCAAGGACTGCAATCTCGGGATTGCGGGTCCAGGGTGAGTACTCGGTCTGCAGGGCGGCGATGGGATGAACCGCATGGGCGCGCCGAAGCGTGGCTGCGGAGACCTCCGACAGACCGATGGTGCGGATCTTCCCGGCCGCCACGAGGTCAGCCAGGGCGCCAACACTGTCCTCGATCGGCACCCGCCGGTCCCAGCGGTGCAGATAGTAGAGATCGATGACCTCGACCCCAAGGCGCTGGAGGCTCTCGTCACAGGTGGCCTTGAGAACGTCCGGATGGCCGTTGAGTTCACGCTGCTCGCCCCGGGAGAGCCCGCACTTGGACGCCAGGACAAACTGGTCCCGGTGTGGGCCCAGGACCTCGCCGACAAGGCGTTCATTGTGGCCCAGGCCATAGACGGCGGCGGTGTCAAAGAAGGTGCAGCCCGCGTCCAGGGCGCCCAGCAGCACCGCCTCCGCCTGGTCCCTGGGGGGCGGGGGACCATAGGCATGGGACAGGCTCATACAGCCCAGGCCGATTTCTGAGACGTCGAAGGGACCAAGCTTGCGGGTCTTCATGGGGGCCTCCCGGATCAGGACAGGGGTTCTGCGCCGAGCCGCCGGACAAAGTCCGGTAACCAGGGATTCCGGGCCGGCTTCATCCGCTCCGCCCGGTAGATGTGGCCGAGGTCGGCATAGGCGCGGTCAAAATTCTTGTTCACGATGACGTAGTCATAGTCATCCCAGTGCGTGATCTCCTCACGGCCCCGCTCCAGCCGGCGCTGGATCACCAGGTCCGAGTCCTGCGCCCGGGCGTTGAGGCGCCGGGCGAGGTCCGCCCAGCTGGGCGGCAGGACGAAGATGCGCACGCTGTCCTCGGGCATGGCCTCGTGAACCTGCGCCGCTCCCTGCCAATCGATATCGAAGAGCACGTCCTGGCCTGCCGAAAGGGCCGCCTCAACAGGCGCCCTCGGCGTTCCGTAACGGTGATCATGGACATGGGCCCACTCCAGGAACTGGCCGCCCTCGACCATTTCCTCGAAGCGTTCCGGGGAGACGAAGTAGTACTCGCGCCCCTCTTCCTCCCCGGGGCGCGGCGCCCGGGTCGTGGCGGAGATCGACAGCACAAGGTCGTCATGGTCCGAGACCAGCCGGCGGGACAGCGAGGTCTTGCCGGCGCCTGAAGGGCTGGAAACGAGGAACAGAAGGCCGCGCCGTTGAACCTCCCAGGGTCGGGCTGCATCCGTCACGCTCATGACTTACTCCACATTCTGGATCTGCTCCCGGAACTGATCGATCGCAGCCTTCAGGTCCAGGCCAGTCCGGGTCAGATCGGCGACCGCCGCCTTGGAACAGAGGGTGTTGGCCTCGCGCATGAACTCCTGGGTCAGGAATTCGAGCCGTCGGCCCGCCGCTCCGCCTTCGGCCAACAGCGCGCGGGCGCTGGTCAGGTGCCCTTCCAGCCGGTCGAGTTCCTCACGAACGTCCGCCTTCACCGCCAGGGCCGCCGCCTCCAGAAAGGCGCGCTCGGCGATATCCGGACCGTCCCCCGCCAGCTCAGAGAGCCGCCTCTGGAACCGGCTGCGGATCGTCTCCGTCTGCTCACCGGCGAGAACACGCGCGCGCTCGACCAGGGCTTCGATCTCGTTGAGAAGCCGGAGAAGGACACCGCCGAGCTGCCCGCCCTCCTCCAGGCGAGCCGCCCTTACCCCGTCCAGGGCCTCTGCCATCGCAAGGGCGAGAAGGCCGGCCATTTCGGCCAGGGCCTCAGCATCCGCTTCGGCGGACCCCGCGTCGATCACACCGCGAAGGGACAGGAGACCGTCCAGGGTCGGACGCACCACGCGACCCTCTTGAATCCAGGGTTCTCCAAGGTCGAGAAGGCTTTGGGCCAGGTCGCGGTTGATGCTCAGGGAGGCCGCCGTCTCCAGGCGCCGGGCGGCGACGGAGACTGAGACCTGGCCCCTCTGGAAGCGCGCCTGGGCCGCTTCCCGGGTGAGGCGCTCCAGGGTGTCGAAGCCCGCTGGACCCCGGAAGCGCACTTCCAGGCTGCGACCATTCACGGACCTGGCCTCCACCACCCAGGTCCAGCCGCCGCTGGCGCCCTCGGCCCGGCCAAACCCGGTCATTCCGCTCAGTTGACCCATGTCAGCCGCCGCCCCCCTGCGCCCGCTCGATCCGCCGCCAGCGCGCGACGTTTGCGTTATGCGCCTCGAGCGTTTCGGCGAAGGCATGCCCTCCGGTCCCGTCGGCCACGAAGAAGATTTCGCGGGTATCGAGTGGGTCCAGAACGGCCTCCAGGGAGGCGCGTCCCGGGTTGGCGATCGGGGTCGGAGGCAGGCCTGCGTGAGCGTAAGTGTTCCAGGGACTGCGGTCCGCCAGTTCCGAGGCCCTGATACCGCGACCCAGGGGTTCGCCACGGCTGACGGCGTAGATCACCGTGGGATCGCTCTGCAGGCGCATTCCCAGCCTCAGGCGGTTGATGAAGACGCCGGCGACGCGACGGCGTTCGTCTGTCTGGCCAGTCTCCTTCTCCACGATGGAGGCCAGGATCACAGCCTCTTCGGGCGAGGCAAGGGGCAGGCCCGGCTGTCGGGACGCCCAGAGTCGATCCAGCAGGGCCTGCTGGTCCGCCCTCATGCGGTCAAGCAGGGACTGCCGGGTATCGCCCCGCTCGGCCCGATAGGTTTCCGGCAGGAGAACTCCCTCTTCCGGGATCGCGACGTCTCCGGTCAACCAGTCGACCGCGCGGAGTTCCCGGACGATCATGGCCGATGTCAGTCCTTCCGGAAGGGTGACGCGGCGGGCGATGGTGCGGCCCGCTTCGAGGTCGGACAGGACGGCCATCATCGACGCCCGGCTGGGTATGGCGTACTCTCCCGCCTTCAGAGATCCGCCGGCGCCCGTCGCCCTCGCCACCAGCTGGAAGACAGCGGCGGACCTGAGGACGCCGGCATCCTTAAGGGCGGCCGCGACCCCGGCGACCCCTGACCCCCGCGGAATCTGGACGAGGGTCTCTGACCCTGACCGGGCCTGGGGACCGGGGCCAAAGGCGAAGAACAGGCTGACTGCAACAAGCGCAACGGCAAGCCCGGCGACGGCGACAGAGATCCGTCGACGCCGCTTCGCCCAAGACCTGCGGCTCACGGGACCTTCTTGAGGACGAGCGAAGCGTTGGTGCCGCCGAACCCGAAACTGTTCGACACGGCAATGTCGATCTTCATCGGCTTGGCCTTGTGGGGCACCAGATCCACGACCGTCTCGACCGAGGGATTGTCCAGGTTGATCGTCGGCGGCGCCACCTGGTCCCGGATGGCCAGGCAGGTGAACGCCGCCTCGATGGCCCCCGCCGCACCCAGCAGATGGCCGGTGGCGGACTTGGTGGAGCTCATGGTCGCACGGGCGGCGGCGTCGCCCAGCAGGCGGGTGACGGCCCCCAGCTCGATCTCGTCGCCCAGCGGCGTGGAGGTGCCGTGGGCGTTGATGTAGTCGACCTGTCCCGGGTCGATCCCGGCGTCGCGGACGGCGGCCCGCATGGCCCGGAACCCACCATCGCCATCCTCGGCCGGCGCGGTGATGTGGTAGGCGTCGCCCGCCATCCCGTAGCCGGCGACCTCCGCGTAGATCTTCGCGCCCCGCGCCTTGGCGTGCTCGTACTCCTCGAGAACAAGGATGCCGGCGCCCTCGCCCATGACGAAGCCGTCGCGGTCCTTGTCGTAGGGCCGACTGGCCTTGTCCGGGGCGTCGTTGAAGTTGGTGGACATGGCCCGGCAGGCGATGAACCCGGCAATGCCGATCGGGCAGATCGAAGCCTCGGCGCCGCCGGCGACCATGATGTCCGCATCCCCGTAACGGATCATCCGGGCCGCATCGCCGATGGCGTGGGCGCCGGTGGCGCAGGCGGTGACCACCGAATGATTCGGACCCTTGAAACCGTGGCGGATCGAGACCTGGCCCGAGGCCAGGTTGATCAGGGCCGAAGGAATGAAGAAGGGGCTGACCCGGCGGGGGCCCTTCTCGTGCATCTCGATTGCGGTGGCGGCGATGGTCGCAAGGCCGCCGATGCCCGACCCGATGATGACGCCCGTACGCTCGAAATCCTCGGTCGTCTGGGGTTTCCAGCCGGAATCGGCGATCGCCTCGTCCGCCGCGGCGATGGCGTACAGGATGAAGTCGTCAATGCGGCGCTGGTCCTTGGGAGGAACCGTGGCGTCCGGGTCGAAGGAGCCCTCTACGTCGGGCCCGCCGCCACCCCGCCCGTCCACGCGGGGCACCTCGCAGGCGACCTGGCAGGCATAGCCCTCGGGGTCGAAGGTGGTGATCCGGCCAGCGCCGGATTTCCCGGCCAGGATGGCCTTCCAGGTGATCTCACGACCCTGGCCCAACGGGGTCAGGAGGCCGATACCCGTAACGACGACGCGACGCATGGCGCCCTCCGCAAATGCAAACCGCCGCGCCTCTGCGAAGGGACGCGGCGGTCAGATCCTCGACGTCCAGGAGGCGTCAGCCGCCCAGGCGCTCTCCGATGAACTTCACCGCATCACCCACAGTCTGGATGTGCTCGGCGGCGTCGTCCGGAATCTCGATGTCGAATTCTTCTTCGAAAGCCATGACCAGCTCGACATTGTCGAGGCTGTCGGCGCCCAGGTCGTCGATGAAGCTGGCCTTTTCAGTCACCTTCTCGGGGTCGGCGTCGAGGTGCTCGATGACGATCTTGCGGACGCGTTCAAGGATATCGGACATACGTTAGGGTCCCTGTTGTTCAGTTGTTCCTTCCGCGACCAGAGACATGATGTCAACCGATCCCGGACGCGGACTTGAGACTCGGGGCCTCATCGTTCGAGAGGGTGGTAGCACGCTCCCCCGGATGAGGCCAGCGGGTCAGATCATGGCCATGCCGCCATTCACGTGGAGCGTTTGGCCGGTCATGTAGCCGGCCTCGTCACTGGCGAGATAGACGCAGGCGGCCGCCACATCGGCGCCGGATCCCAGCCGCCCGGTGGGGATGGTCCCGAGGATCTGGGTCTTCTGCACCTCGTTCAGGGCGTCGGTCATCGGGCTCTCGATGAAGCCCGGCGCCACGCAGTTCACCGTCACCCCGCGGGTGGCGACCTCCTGGGCGAGGGACTTGGAGAAGCCGATCATGCCGGCCTTGGAGGCGGCGTAATTGGCCTGGCCCGGATTGCCCATGACGCCGACCACCGAGGTGATGCCGATGATCCGGCCGAAGCGACGCTTCATCATCCCGCGCAGGGCCGCCCGGGATAGCCGGAAGTAACTTTCAAGGTTGACCTTCAAGACCTGCTCCCAGTCCTCGTCCTTCATCCGGAGCAGGAGACCGTCCCGGGTGATGCCGGCGTTGGCGACCAGGATGTCCACCTGGCCAGCGGCGGCCTCGGCCAGGCCGATCAGGCCATCCACGGCGGCGGGATCCGACAGGTTGGCGGCGACGATGCTGGTGCGGCCGCCGAGCTCTGCGGCCAGGTCCGCCAGGACCGCCTCGCGGGTGCCCGAGAGCACCACATGGGCGCCGGCGGCGTGGAGGGCCCGGGCGATCTCGGCGCCAATTCCGCCGGTGGCCCCGGTGACAAGGGCGGTCTTGCCGGTCAGGTCGAACATGGAGGTCTCCTCAGAGGCTGGCGGCGAAGGCTTCGAGGTCGGCTGGCGCGTTCAGCGCCACGGCCTCGGCGTCGGGGGCGATGCGCTTGGCCATGCCGGTCAGCACCTTGCCGGCGCCGGCCTCGGCGAAGCGGGTGACGCCTCCCTCCTCGGCCAGCCAGACCAGGCTCTCGCGCCAGCGGACCCGGCCCGTGACCTGCTCCACCAGCAGACGCCGGATCATCTCGGGGTCCAGGGTCGGCCGGGCGGTGACATTGGCGACCAGCGGCGCCCGGGGCGCCTGGATGGCGGCGGCGGCCAGGGCGGCGGCCATCTCGTCGGCGGCGGGCTGCATGAGGGGGCAGTGGAAGGGGGCGGACACGTTAAGGGGTATCGCCCGGGCGCCCAGTTCCTTGGCCTTCTCTATGGCCCGGTCGACGGCGGCCTTGGCGCCGGAGATCACGACATTGCCGGCGTTGTTGTCGTTGGCCACGACACAGACACCGACGGCCGAACCGGCGGCGGCGGCCTCTTCGGCGAGGGCCAGGTCGGTCTTGGGGCCGATCAACGAGGCCATCGCCCCCTCCCCCACCGGCACGGCGCGCTGCATGGCCTGGCCCCGAAGCTTGAGCAGACGCGCGGTGTCCGGAAGGGACAGGGCCCCGGCGGCGCAGAGGGCGGAATACTCGCCGAGGGAATGGCCCGCCACGAAGGCCGCGCGCCCGATCCCGATCCCGAACTCCCGCTCGAGGGTCCGGATGACCGCAAGGCTCACGGCCATGAGGGCCGGCTGGGCGTTCTCCGTCAGGGTCAGCTGATCCTCGGGGCCTTCACGCATGAGGGTCGAGAGCTTCTGGCCCAGGGCCTCATCCACCTCCTCGAAGACCTCGCGGGCCGGGGCGAAGGCCGCGGCGAGGTCGGCGCCCATGCCGACGGCCTGGCTGCCCTGGCCGGGAAACAGAAAGGCGAGACTCATGACCGGCGGTCCTCCCAGATGCGGATGAAGGGCGAGGGTTAGGCGATCAGGCCGCCCCGGGCAAGCCGAGGCGCCTCTGGCCATCCCGCCCTGCGGAGGCCATGATGACGCCAACCAGAAGCCCCTGAGGGAGGGACCATGCGCGCCGTCATCCGTCGCAACAAACAGCTCATCTGTGACGAGGTCCCAGACCTGACGCCCGGCCCGGGGCAGATCCTGGTGCGCACCCTGGCCTGCGGGATCTGCGGCTCGGACCTTCATGCCCTCCACCACATGGAGCACATGATGGAGACGGCCACCCGCGCGAATGGCGGCTTCGCCTCCGGGTTTGATCCCAAGGCCGACACCGTCTTCGGACACGAGTTCTGTGCAGAGGTGCTGGACCATGGCCCGGGCGCCACGAAGTCCATCCGGACCGGCGCCCGGGTCGTCTCCGTTCCCGTCACCCTGACGGAGACCGGGATGGAATCCCTGGGCTTCTCCAACCGCCTTCCCGGCGGGTTCGCCGAGCGCATGCTCCTGACCGAGGCCATGGTCCTGGAGGTGCCGAACGGCCTGCCGACCGACCAGGCGGCCCTGACCGAGCCCTTCGCCGTGGGGGAGCACGCCGTGGCCATGGCCCGGCTCGACCGCGACTCTGTCTGCATGGTGATCGGGTGCGGTCCCGTGGGCCTGGCGGTGATCGCCGCCTTGAAGGCGCGCGGACATGGCCCGGTCATCGCCACCGACTACTCCCCCCGCCGCCGGGCGGCCGCGGAGAGGCTGGGAGCTGACCTGGTGATCGATCCCTCGAAGGAGAGCCCGCACGCCCGCTGGGACAGCTATGGCGTTCCCGTGCAGCGGGCCGCCCAGTCCATGGCCCGCATGATGGGCAAGTCCTTCGGCCGTCCGGTGGTCTTCGAGTGCGTCGGCGCCCCCGGCATCCTGCAGACCCTGATCGAGGCCTCCCCCGCCGGCGCCCAGATTGTCGTCGCCGGGGTGTGCATGGAGACCGACAAGATCGAGCCGGCCATCGCCATCACCAAGGAAATGGAACTGTCCTTCGTCTTCGGCTACACGCCCGATGAGTTCGCCCACACCCTGCGCCAGATTTCTGAGGGGATCATCGACGTCTCGAGCGTGGTGACCGGCAAGGTGGGGCTGGACGGGGTCGCCGAGGCCTTCGTGACTCTCGGAGACCCGGAAGTTCACGTCAAGATTCTGGTCGAACCCACGAGATAAGAAGAAGAATGTCTGATTTAATTCCACCGACTCCCGAAGAGAAGGAAGCGGCGCGCATCCGCCGCAACCGGCTCCTCGGCCGGATCCTCCTGATCGGCCTGGGCCTCCTTCTGATCGCCCAGATGATCCCCTTCCTCATGCGCGCCTGAGGCGTCCGGAGACCCACGACATGCGCCTTTCGTCGCCCCGCATCCCGCCGCTCGCCGACTCCGAGATGGACGCCGACCAGAAGGAGCTCGTGGCGCCGATGGCCGCCACGGGCCGCGTGCTCAACATTTTCCGGACTCTGGCCCGAGCCCCCAAGGCGGCCCGCGCCTTCCTAGCCTGGGGCAACTACATCCTGTCACGCCGCAACGACCTGCCGCCACGCCAGCGCGAACTGGTGATCCTTCGCGTGGGGTACCTCTGCAGGTCAGGTTATGAATGGACCCAGCACGTCGAGATCGGCCTCAGGGATGGCCTGACGCTTCCCGAGATCACCCGCATCAAGCTCGGATCCGGGGCCCCGGAGTGGTCGGAGGAGGACCGTCTCCTCCTGCGCGCCACGGACGAACTGCACCACGACAAGTTCATCTCAGACGCCACCTGGGCGGGCCTGCGCGGGGCCTTCACCGAGAAGCAGTGCATGGACCTCGTCTTCACCGTGGGCCAGTACACCCAGGTCTCGATGATCCTGAACACCTTCGGCGTGCCGCTGGATCCCGGCCAGGTGCTGGACCCCGACCTCAAGGGATACTGAGGGGTCTCAGCGCGGCGGGCGCTTCTGGGACAGGGCGGCGCAGCTGGCGAAGCCCAGCGAGCCCTGTGCGTCATAGAGCCGGCACTCCCCCACCGCGACCCCGTCCGTGGCCTGGTGGTTGACGGACTGGAACCCGACCCACTCGCCCACAGGCAGGCGGTGCAGGTACACCGTCACGTCGGTGTTGATGTAGCCCAGGCCCTGATCGGAGGAGGCGTGGGCGAAGGGGCTGGTGAAGTCCGAGGCGACGATGACCCGCTGGAAGGGGGTCAGGGGTACGCCCCCGACCAGCTCGCGCACCTCCCGCATCCAGATCCGCCGTTCCCCCTCAGAGCCGAAGCCGCCCTGGATAGGCTTGACCGCCCACATCCGCCCCATGGGCGCCGTCGCCGGGTCGGGGTCGGGGATGGAGTCGGGATCGGGCGCATCCCAGTCCGGAGGGCTCCAGGTCTTGCCTGGCGCATTCTCCGTCCGGCGGAGGAACTGGCAGGAGGCCTTGGCCGAGCTCTTGCCCCCCGAGAACAGCTCCGCCTCGGCCATGCGGATGCGTCCACCCTCGCGGATCAGGGTGGTCTTCACCTCGATCGGGTCGAAGTTGGGCAGGCGGTACATGTCCACCGTCAGGCGGGCCGGGATGAAGTCGTCTGAGCCGAACGCGGTTTCCAGGGCGTGGCCCATGAGGCCGATGACGACCCGGCCGTGCAGGGACTGCGGGTTCCAGGGGCCGCGGCCTGAGGCCTGGGGCAGGAAGGCATCGCCGTCGCGGAGGAAGAAGGGCTGTTCGGTCATGGGAGGCGTCCGGCTCAGAAGGCGGCGGGTTGGTCGGGGCTCAGTCGACGTAGCGGGCGAGGTTCCTGCGGATCCGCCCGGCGATATCCTGACCGGCGGGCGGGGCCTCAAAGGGCGCGCCCGTGATCCGGCGGAAGGCGTCGACATAGATGTCTGAGGTCTGCTCGATCATCTCCGGCGGGATATCCGGGATGGGGTCGACATAGGGGTCGCAGCGCTCGGCCACCCAGTTTCTCACAAAGTCCTTGTCGAAGCTGTCGGGCCGCTCGCCGGCGGCGAACCGGGCGCCATAGCTGTCCGCCATCCAGTAACGGCTGGAGTCCGGCGTGTGGATCTCGTCGGCGAGGACAATCCCGCCCTCAGGATCGAGGCCGAACTCGTACTTGGTGTCGACCAGGATCAATCCGCGCTCGGAGGCCAGGGCCTGCCCCCGCGCGAAGAGCGCCAGGGCATAGGCTGAGACCTGTTCCCACTGGCCCGGGGTGAGAAGGCCCTGCTCCAGGATCTGCGCGGGGCTGAGGGGTTCGTCGTGTCCGCCGTCAAACGCTTTCGAGGTCGGCGTAATGATGGGCTCGGGCAGGCGCGCGTTCGGGGCCAGGCCGTCGGGAAGGCGCACCCCGTACATCTCGCGGGCGCCCTGGCGGTAGAGGGTGAGGATGGAGGTGCCCGTTGTCCCGGCGAGGTAGGCGCGCACCACGATCTCGACCGGCAGGATGTCGAGACGACGCCCCACCACGACATTCGGATCCGGGTACTCCAGCACGTGGTTCGGGCAGATGTCGGCGGTCTTCTCGAACCAGAAGCGCGCGGTCTGCGTCAGGACCTGGCCCTTGTAAGGAATGGCGGCGAGGATCCGGTCGAAGGCGGAGAGGCGGTCTGTGGCGATAATCACCCGGCGGCCATCGGCAAGATCATAGTTCTCGCGCACCTTGCCCCGGTAGTGCCCGGGCAACTCCGGAAGGTCGATGGCCCCAAGAACCGGTCGCAATGGCGGGCTGGTCATTCTATATCCGGACCTGTGAGATTTCCGCGCCGTCCGGACGCACCAGCCGACCGGCGTGCAGTAGCCCAAACCCATCCTGTTTGGCAGTCGTTTCGACCGCTCCGGAGGTTTTTCAATGCTTCGCTCCACCCTGATCGCCGCCGCCTTCGCCGTGGCGGCCTCCCCTGCAGCGGCCAAGCTCGCCCCGGGGGCCCAGGCGCCCGACTTTAGCGCCCCCGCCTACCTCGCCGGCAATCCCTTCACCTACAAGCTGGCCGACAACCTGAAGAAGGGGCCGGTTGTGCTCTACTTCTTCCCATCGGCCTACACCGCGGGGTGCAACCTTGAGGCCTACCTGTTCTCCGAGGCCGTCGATGAGTTCCGCGCCCTCGGTGCGACTGTGATCGGCGTGACGTCGGGCAAGACCGAGCGGCTCGCCGAGTTCTCGAAGGACACCAAGAGCTGCGGGGGCAAGTTCCCGGTCGCGTCCGATCCGGGAGCGGCCATCGCCAAGCGGTACGACGCCCCCCTGAACGTGAGGGGCATGGCGATGCCGGGGCTGTCCGGCCGGGTGTCCTATGTGATCGCCCCGGACGGCAAGGTCATCCACGCCTACGAGAACCTCGACGCCAATGATCACGTCAACCAGACCCTCACCGCGGTGAAGGCCTGGAAGGCCGGCAGGGCGAAGTAACCCCGCCGTCCGCCGGCGCGGAGGCCCGATTTCCTTGCGCCCGCCGCGGCTTTCCTCTATGGACCGCCGCTTCAACGGAAGGCGGTCACGGGTTGGAGCGCCAAAGGGACGGGAAAGCCCCGTTCGCCAGCCCGGGATCCATCGTTTCCACCGGTCACCCGCCGGCGGACGCGCCGCCCTCCACATGGGATAAAGGACACATGGCGCTCTACGAGCACGTCGTCATTTCGCGGCAGGACATCTCGCCGCAGCAGACTGAAGCCCTTAACGACCAGATCAAGGCGATCATCGAGGAACACGGCGGCGCCGTGGCCAAGATCGAGTACTGGGGCCTGCGCAACCTGACCTACCGGATCAAGAAGAACCGGAAGGGGCACTATTCCCTCCTCGCCCTCGACTCCCCGCCTGCGGCGGTCAAGGAGATGGAGCGCCAACTCTCCATCAATGAGGACGTCCTCCGGTACCTGACGATCCGGGTCGAGGAACTGGACCTGGAACTGTCACCCATCCTCGCCCGCCGCGACCGCGAGCGCGAGCGTGAACCCCGTCGCGAAGACGCCTACTGAGATCGGAGGCTGAGACCATGACCGACGAAACCGCCGCCGCGCCCGCCGCGGGCGCCCGCCGCCCCTTCTTCCGCCGCCGCAAGGTCTGCCCCTTCTCGGGCTCGGCCGCGCCGAAGATCGACTACAAGGACGTCAAGCTCCTGCAGCGCTACATTTCCGAGCGCGGCAAGATCGTCCCGTCCCGCATCACCGCCGTGTCGGCGAAGAAGCAGCGTGAGTTGGCCCGCGCCATCAAGCGCGCCCGCTTCCTCGCCCTCCTTCCCTACGTCGTGAAGTAAGGAGAGCCCGAGATGAAGGTTATTCTTCTGGAGCGGGTCGAAGGCCGCGGCGCCCTGGGCGACGTGGTCACCGTCAAGGACGGCTTCGCCCGCAACTTCCTGCTCCCCCGGGGCAAGGCCCTGCGCGCCAACGCCGCGAGCATGAAGGTGTTCGAGGCCCAGCGCGCCGAGCTTGAGGCCCGCAACCAGCGCGCCCGCGAGCAGGCCGCCAAGTCGGGGGAGTCCCTCGATGGGACCGCCTACATCCTCATCCGCCAGGCCGGCGAGAGCGGCCAGCTCTACGGTTCGGTCAGCGGCCGGGACGTCGCCGACATCATCAACGACGCCGGCGGCAAGGTCGAGCGGTCGATGGTCGTGCTGGACAAGCCGATCAAGACCCTCGGCCTGCACGAAGTGAAGGTGAAGCTGCACGCCGAGGTCACGGTCACCGTCACTCTCAATATCGCCCGGTCGGAAGACGAAGCCGACCGCCAGGCCCGGGGCGAGAACATCATTGAGTCCCAGTTCGCCGAAGAGCGCGCTGCGGCCGAAGAAACCGCCCAGGACCTCCTGGAAGGCGGCGCCGGTCAGCAGGACGGGGACTACGGGGACTGATCCCGGACTACACCGGATGAGTCAGAAGGGCGCGGGTCTCCGGGATCCGCGCCCTTTTCCGTGTTGGGCGATCCTACTGCGCCCGCAAATGTTGCATTTCAGTGACACCGCATTGCCGCGAGGCATACTACGTAAGTCGGTGAAAGACTCTCCTTCCGAAGTCTCATTGGAAAACCCCCCATGCTTCACCGCTCTGCTCTCTTCGCGGCTGTCTCGGCCGCCTCCCTTCTGGCCGGCGCGGCCCAGGCCGCCGAACCCGCCAGCTCGGTCGAGGAACTGGTCATCACAGGCTCCCGTACAGAGGGCCGCACCCGCCTTGAGACCCTGGCCCCCGTCGACGTGATCTCGACCGAGGCCCTGACCCGCCAGGGCAATACGGAAATGGCTACGGCCCTGGCCGCCGTCGCTCCGTCCATGTCCTTCCCGCGCCCGGCGATCACCGACGGCACAGACAGCGTCCGTCCGGCCACCCTGCGCGGCCTCGCCCCCGACCAGACCCTGGTCCTTATCAACAGCATGCGCCGGCACGCCTCGGCGCTCGTCAACATCAACGGCTCGATCGGCCGGGGCTCGGCCGCTGTCGACCTGAACGCCATCCCGACCGTCGCCGTGGACCGCATCGAGGTCCTGCGCGACGGCGCTTCGGCGCAGTATGGCTCGGACGCCATCGCCGGCGTCGTGAACATGCGCCTGCGTGAGGCGGATGAAGGCGGCTCCGCCTCCGTCACCTATGGCGTCTACGACACCCGGGTCCGGACCGCGCGCAATCTTCAGGGCCGCGACAAGAACGACGGGCCGACCTTCACGGCGGCGGGCTGGCAGGGCTTCAAGCTGGGCTCCGACGGATTCCTGACGGTCAGCGGCGAGTATCTCTTCCGTAATCCGACGAGCCGCGGCGACCTCGACCCACGCATCACCCCCAGCAAGGTGACCTCCCGCTTCGGCGATCCCCAGGTGGACCAGATCACGGTCTACGCCAACGCCGGCAAGCCCCTCAACGAAGAGTGGGATCTGTACGGCTTCGGCGGCTACCAGAAGCGCAAGACAGACAGCGCCGCCAACCCGCGACTGGCAGATAACCCTAACAACGTTCCCGCTATCTGGCCGATCGGATTCCTGCCGCTCATTACTGTGGATATCACGGACTACAGCGCCGCAGGAGGAGTTCGAGGGACACTCGGGGGCTTCGACATCGATGCCGGCCTCGTTTACGGCTACAATCAGGTTCACTATGGCGTTCGCGACTCCGTGAACTCCTCCATGGGCATAGGGTCACCAACCGACTTCGACGCTGGGAAAATGCAGTACGACCAGCTCGTCGCCCAGGTCGGCGGACGCCGTCCGCTCGATCTTGGTCTCGTGAAGCCTGCGAATCTCGCTCTGGGCGTTGAGTTCAGGCGCGATCACTACAAGATCACTCGTGGCGACGATGCTTCCTGGAAGTTTGGCGGAGTTGCGGGGAAGGTCGCTGGAGCCCAGGGATTCCGAGGGTTTGATCCGACCAATGAAGTCGACAAGGATCGCAATTCACAATCGGCCTATGTCGATCTTGATGTTCCCGTCACAGATGCGTTGGGTTTTGCCGCCGCTGTAAGGTACGAGAACTTCTCCGATTTCGGATCAAAGACGACCGGGAAGATTTCCGCTCGTTATGATTTCAATGAGTATATTGCAGCCCGAGGTACAATTGCCACGGGCTTCCGGGCCCCCGCTCTTCAGCAACAGTACTTCACGGGTGTAGATACCAACTTCCTCTCGATCAATGGCGTAAGTACGCCTGTTGAGGTCGTGACCCTTCCGGCTACTAGCAAAACTGCGCAGGCTCTTGGAAGTAAGGACTTGGAACCCGAAGAATCCCTTAACTACTCTCTTGGCCTAGTTTATAGGTCAGGGAGCTTCGAGGCCACGATCGACGCTTATCGGATTGATATCGATAACCGGATCGTTCTTTCTGAGAATCTTCTTTGCAATAACTTCGGAACGCCAACCGCCAAGGCGATCTGCGGACTGATTAACCCCCCTGGCACCAACTCCCAACTTGGTGGAGCCCGTTTCTTCATCAACGGTGTCAATACGGAAACCACCGGCCTCGACATCGTGGCGCGGTATCGCTGGGACATGGGTGATTTCGGTGACCTCGACCTCACCGGGGCCGCCAATTTCAATAGCACGGACGTCACGGCGGTGCCGAAGACCTCGGTCCTCGACGCCCTCCCCGTGCCGCCGCCCCTCTTCGACCGGGCCAACCGGATCATCTTCGAGGAAGGCACGCCCGCCTCCAAGTATGTGCTGAACGTGGACTGGAGCCGTGGCGACTTCGGGCTCTCGGGCAAGCTGACCCGCTACGGCGACGTCAGCGTGCCGAACAACAATGCGGCCCTCGACTACAAGGTCGGAGAGCACGTCCTCCTCGACATCGAGGGCCGGTGGAACAACGAGGGCGGGGTCGGCATCGCCCTGGGCGTCAGCAACGCCCTGGACGAGTACCCGAACCGGACTCCGACCAACGTCAACACCAATGGGCCGATCGGCTTCCCGAGCTTCTCGCCCTTCGGTTTCAACGGGCGCTACGTCTACGCCCGCCTGAGCTACAACTGGTAAGGCGCTGGCCGGGCCCGGAAACACCGGACCCGGCCTTTCTTTTCCACAGGCCGACAATTCCTGTGCATCCCGGCCGGGCGGTCCGTGACCCGGATGTCGCTGGTGGGCTACCCTGTAGGGATGGCGCTCGCTCCGGCTCTCGATCTCGTTTCGCCCGTCAATGACGTGGACATCCCCCACCCTCCGGCCAATGTAGAGGCTGAGCAGGCCCTGCTGGGGGCGCTCCTCTACGACAACGCCGCCTTTGAGCGCCTGGGCGACAACCTGGAGCCCCGGCACTTCTACGAGCCCTTTCACCAGCGGCTCTTCGCCGTCATCCAGACCCAGATCCGCAAGGGACAGCTGGCCGAGCCCATCCTGCTGGCCGAGCAGTTCAGCCGTGACCCTGCCTTCGAGGCCCTCGGCGGAGTCCGTTACCTCGCCGACCTCGTCGATCGCGCGCCGCCCGCCGCCAACGCCCCGGATTACGCCCGCGCCATCTACGACCTGGCCCTGCGTCGCGACCTGATCCGGATCGGCGGGGAGATCACCGTCCGGGCCCAGGCGCCCGAAGACGCACAGTCGGCGATGGACCAGATCGAGTCGGCCGAGGCCAGCCTCTATTCCCTCGCAGAGACCGGCGGCGCGTCGCAGGGGTTCGTCTCCTTCGTCGACGCCCTCGGCGGCGCCCTGGAGATGGCCGCAGAAGCCCACCGGCGCGACGGCGGCCTGGCGGGGCTCTCCTCCGGCCTGATCGATCTCGACCAGAAGATCGGCGGCCTGCATCCCTCCGACCTGGTCATCCTCGCCGCCCGCCCCTCCATGGGGAAGACGTCCCTGGCGGCCAACATCGCCTTCCACATCGCCCGGCACTACGCCTGGGAGCCCCAGCCCGATGGGTCGAGGAAGACGGTCTCGGGAGGCGTGGTCGCCTTCTTCTCCCTGGAAATGTCGGCCGAGCAGCTGGCCATGCGCCTCCTCGCCGAGGTCTCGGGCGTCTCTGGCGACCGCCTTCGCAAAGGCGAGATCGACGCCTCGGAGTTCGCCCGCATTCGCGAAGCCGCCCTCGAGATCCAGGAAGCGCCCCTGCACATTGACGCCACCGGCGGTCTGTCCATCGCCAAGCTGGCCGCCCGGGCGCGACGACTCAAGCGCCAGCACGGTCTGGACGTAATCTTCGTCGACTACCTCCAGCTGATCACCAGCGGGGAGAGCCGCAACGACAACCGCGTCCAGGAAGTCTCGATGATCACCCAGAGCCTGAAGGCCCTGGCCAAGGAGCTGAATGTCCCGGTGATCGCCCTGTCTCAGCTGTCGCGCCAGGTCGAGAACCGCGAGGACAAGAAGCCCCAGCTGGCCGACCTGCGGGAGTCCGGCTCCATCGAGCAGGACGCCGACATGGTCATGTTCATCTACCGCGAGAGCTATTACCTCTCGCGCCTCGAGCCCCGCGAGGGGACGCCCGAGCACCTGACCTGGCAGGAGAACATGGACAAGGTGGCGGGCATGGCCGAGATCATCATCGGCAAGCAGCGACATGGCCCGATCGGCACGGTGAAGCTCTCGTACAACGAGGAGATCACCAAGTTCGGCAATCTTGCCCGGGATCCCGGTCGCTACGACATCCGCTAGCCGCGGGGACCGGGTTTGGCTATGTCCGCGCGATGCCCCACCGCGCCCGCCTCACGGTTGACCTCGCCGCCCTGGACCGGAACTACCGGACCCTGAGCGGGGCCGCGGCCGGGGCCGAGGTCGCGCCCGTGGTCAAAGCGGATGGCTACGGGCTTGGCGCCTCGCAGGTCTCTCGCCGGCTGTGGGAGTCTGGCGCCCGTTCCTTCTTCGTGGCCCGGCTGGACGAGGGTGAGGCCCTGAGGAAGGGGCTTGGGGACGCACGACCCGCCCGGATTTTTGTCCTCGACGGCCTCGTGCCCGGGACTGCCGATCGCGTCCGACGCTCCGACCTCATCCCCGTCCTCGCCGATCCCGGACAGGTGGCTGCGGCCAGAGAGGCGGGACCGGGGCTGGCCATCGGCCTGCACGTGGACACCGGCATGAACCGCCAGGGCCTGTCCCCCGGCGACCTTGCGCAGATCGCCCATGACGGTTCTGAAGGGCTGAAGCCGGTGTTGCTGATGAGCCACCTCGGCTCCGCCGCCCTGCCCGGCGATCCCCGGAACGCCATTCAGCTGGCCCGGTTTCGGGAGGCCCGCCGTCTTCTTCCCCACCTGCCCGCCAGCCTGGCCGCCTCCGCCGGCACGTTTCTGGGCCCGGAGTGGCTGTTCGACATGGTGCGCCCGGGGGTCAGCCTGTTCGGCGGTGGTCCCCTTGAGCGCCCCGACCCCCGGATCGCAGCCGTCGCGACCCTGGACGCCCCCATCCTCTACGTTCGGACCGTCGAGGCCGGAGAGTGGCTGGGCTATGGGTCGGGCCTGCGGATAGACCGGGCGACCCGTATCGCTGTCGTCGCCGCCGGGTACGCTGATGGACTGCTCCGGAGAAGCGGCGGCCGGGCGGAGGCCTGGTTCGCAGGGGCCCGGCGACCGGTCCGGATCGTCAACATGGACCTCATGGCCATCGAGATCGGGGCGACCCCTGCGAAGCCGGGTGATCGGGTCGAATTGATGGGCCCCAACCTGCCGTTGGATGACCTCGCCGCCGCCATAGACACCGTGGCGCACGAGTGCCTCGTCCGGCTGAGCAGCCGGGCGCGCCGGCGCTATGTCCGTTCCTGACGCAACCGGGGCTAGACTGATCCCGGCGGGCGAATCAGGAGACCTCGATGGCCAGAGATGGCGCGACCTATGTCTGCCAGTCCTGCGGCGCTTCCCAGAGCCGCTGGAGCGGCCAGTGTCCAGCCTGCGGGACCTGGAACGCCATGGTCGAGGAAAGCGGGGTGCGCCCGCCTGGCGCCCTGGCCGCCAGTCGGCCGTCGCGGACCCGGGGCCTCGATTTCCAGGGCCTCTCCGGCGAGATCCGGGCCCTCCCGCGGATCCAGACCGGGATCGAGGAGTTTGACCGGGTGTGCGGCGGCGGCGTGGCCCGGGGCTCGGCCATCCTCGTCGGCGGTGATCCGGGGGTCGGCAAATCCACCCTCCTGATGCAGGCCGTGGCGGCGGCGGCCAACCGGGGCGCATCCTGCGCCTACATCTCTGGCGAGGAGTCGGTGGACCAGGTCCGCAGCCGCGCCCAGCGCATGGGCCTGGCCGCCGCGCCCGTCCAGCTGGCGGCGGAGACGAGCCTGCGGAATGTCCTCGACGGCCTGAAGCGATCGAAGTTCGACCTGGTGGTGATCGACTCGATCCAGACGCTCTGGAGCGACGCACACGATGCGGCGCCAGGTTCTGTCACCCAGGTCCGGGCGGCCTCCGCCGAACTCGTGCGCCTGGCCAAGAAGGAGGGCGTGGCGGTCATCCTCGTGGGTCACGTCACAAAGGAAGGCGCCATCGCCGGCCCCCGGGTCATCGAGCACCTGGTGGACGCCGTCCTGACCTTCGAGGGCGAACGTGGGTACCCCTTCCGGGTCCTGCGGGGCGTCAAGAACCGTTTCGGCGCCACCGATGAGATCGGCGTGTTCGAAATGGGGGATGCCGGTTTGCGGGAAGTCGCCAACCCGTCCGCCCTCTTTCTCGACACCTCGGGGGAAAGGGCGGCGGGGGCCGCGGTCTTCGCCGGCATCGAGGGATCGAGGCCGGTCCTGGTGGAGTTCCAGGCCCTGGTGGCGCCGTCCGCCTATGGCACGCCGCGCCGGGCCGTCGTCGGCTGGGACTCCGGTCGTCTCGCCATGGTGCTGGCCGTCCTGGAGGCCCGTTGCGGCCTCTCCCTCGGGGCGCGGGACGTCTACCTCAACGTCGCGGGCGGACTGCGGATCAGCGAACCGGCTGCCGACCTGGCCGCCGCCGCCGCCCTGGCCTCCTCGGCCCTCGATGTCGCCCTCCCACAGGACTGCGTCGTCTTCGGCGAGATCAGTCTCTCCGGCGAGATCCGGGCGGTCAGCCGGACCGAAGCCCGGGTGCGGGAAGCCGCAAAGCTGGGCTTCCGCCAGGCCCTTGGACCCCGGGACGCCGATCCGGGCGCCCTGAAGCTGGCGGGAGCCGCGCGCCTGGCCGACGCGGTGGCCCGGATCGGCGAGGGCGGCTGGACGAGCCTGGGATGATACCCTTTGACTTCATCCTCGCGGGCATCCTGCTGGTTTCGGCCGTGTTGGGATACCTCCAGGGCGCCCTGAAGGAGTTGATCTCCCTCGTCTCCCTTGTTCTCGCCCTCGCCCTCGCCATCCTGGGTTTCAGGCACATGGAGCCCGTGGTCGACTCCTGGATCAACCCCGACTGGGCGGCGCCTCCCCTCACCTTCCTCCTGCTCTTCGCCGGCGCCTATCTTGGGCTCCGGCTGGCCGGGGCTGGCCTGGCCGGAGGGCTCCGGCAGGCCCGGCTGCTGAACGCCCTGGACCGCGCCATGGGTTTTGCGTTCGGCCTGATCCGGGCGACCCTCTTCCTCGGCGTCTGCAACCTGGCCTTCACCGCCGCCTCCCCGGCCGGCTACGCGCCGTCCTGGCTGGCGGGCTCCCTCTTCTATCCCCTGACGGCGCGCTCCGCAGACCTGATCCGGGCCATGGCCCCCAAGGGCCTGGATCTCGCAGGGCGTGTCGCCCCCAAGGTCGGGGACGCCGTCGGCAGCGCCCTGGGGGAACGTCACGAGGGTGACACGCAAGCCCCCGGGGGATATGACACCCCCAACCCCCCTGATCGCGACAAGGCAGCGGAGACGCCCTGGTGAAAACCCCCGCCGATCGATGGTCACCCCGGGATCCGGACGATGACGCCCCCCGGCTGGAATGCGGAGTCTTCGGGGTCTTCGACGTCGAGGACGCCTCGGCGGTCACCGCGCTGGGGCTGCACGCCCTGCAGCACCGGGGGCAGGAAGCGTGCGGCATCGCCAGTTTCGACGGGAACGGTTTCCACACCGAGCGGCACATGGGCTATGTGGGCGACGCCTTCGCGGGCGGAGACCTGACGGCGCGCCTGCCGGGATCTTTCGCCATCGGCCACACGCGCTATTCCACGGCCGGCGGCAGCGTCATCCGCAACGTCCAGCCGATGTTCGCCGACCTCGATACGGGCGGCATCGCCCTCGCCCACAATGGCAACCTGACCAACTTCCTGACCCTCCGCCAGCAGCTGGTGGCCGAGGGACGGATCTTCCAGTCCACCTCGGACTCCGAAGTGATCCTGCACCTGATCGCCCGCTCCCGTCGGCCGCGCCTGGTCGACCGGTTCATCGACGCCCTGCGCGAGATCGAAGGTGGGTACGCCCTTGTCGCCATCACCAACAAGAAGCTCATCGGCGTGCGAGATCCGCTGGGCATCCGCCCCCTGGTCCTTGGGGACCTGGACGGCCACCCGGTCCTGGCGTCCGAGACCTGCGCCCTGGACATGATCGGCGCCCAGTTCGTCCGCGATATCGAGCATGGCGAAATGGTGGTGATCGACCATGACGGCATCCAGAGCCTCAGGCCCTTTCCCGCCGCCCGCGCCCGTCCTTGCATCTTCGAGTATGTCTACTTCGCCCGCCCCGACAGCGTGGTGAACGGCAAGTCGATCTACGATGTCCGCAAGCGCATGGGACGCCGGCTGGCCCAGGAGTGCCCGGCGGATGTCGACGTTGTCGTCCCGGTCCCGGACTCAGGCGTCCCGGCCGCCCTTGGCTTCGCCCAGGAGGCCGGCCTGCCCTTCGAGATGGGCATCATCCGCAATCACTATGTCGGGCGGACCTTCATCCAGCCGACCCAGGGCGCCCGGGAGACCGGGGTGCGCATGAAGCTGTCCCCCAACCGCTCCGTCCTCGCCGGCAAGAAGGTGATGCTGATCGACGACTCCATTGTCCGCGGCACCAATTCCATCCGCGTGGTGCGCATGGTCCGCGAGGCTGGCGCCGCAGAGGTGCATCTGCGGTCAGCCTCACCGCCCATCCAGTGGCCGGACTTCTACGGCATCGACATGCCCGACCGGGACAAGCTGCTGGCGGCCCAGCACAGCGTCGAGGACATTGCTCGGATCCTGAACGTGGACTCCATGGGCTTCCTATCGGTGGACGGCCTCTACTGGGCCATGGAGGCCGGGCCCCGCAATGCGGATAGCCCGCAGTTCACCGACCACTACTTCACCGGCGACTACCCCACGCGCCTCCTCGACCGTGAAATCGCAGAAGGCCGCAACACGGTGTCTGAGCGCCAGCTGTCCTTCCTGGTAGACGCATGACGGCGGGCGGAGGCGCGCGTTGGCTCGCGCAGCTGAAGCCCGACGTCTACATCCTCATGATCCTCGGCATGGTGGTGCTGGCCACCCTTCTGCCAGCCCGGGGCGAGGCCCGCCCGTTCCTGGATGTCGCGGTCTCGGTCGGCATCGGCCTCGTCTTCTTCCTCCACGGCGCCCGCCTGTCGCGGGAGGCGGTCATCGCCGGGGCCACACAGTGGCGGCTGCACGCCCTGGTGCTGGCCTCCACCTTCGTTCTGTTCCCGATCCTGACCCTCGGCGCCGCCGCCCTGCCCGCCTGGCTCCTGCCCGCAAGCCTGGCGCCGGGCCTGATCTTCCTGGGCTGCCTGCCCTCGACCATCCAGTCCTCCATCGGATTCACCGCCATCGCCCGCGGGAATGTGGCGGCCACCGTAGCGGCGGCGACGGCCTCGAACCTGATCGGCATCGGCCTCACGCCCGTCCTCGCGGGCCTGCTCCTTCACCAGACGGGGGGCGGCGTCTCCCTCGAGGGCGTGCGGGCCATCGTGCTCCAGCTGCTCGCGCCCTTCCTGGCGGGGCATCTCCTGCGCCCCTGGATCGCGGGCTTCGTCGCCGGGAAGGCCAAGGCCCTGTCCCGGCTGGACAGGGGCTCCATCCTGCTCGTGGTCTACGCCGCCTTCTCCGACGCCGTCACAGGCGGGCTCTGGAGCCGTCTCGGCGCCCTGGACCTGGTGAAGCTGACCCTCGTCTGCAGCGTTCTCCTCGCCCTCGTCCTCGGCCTGACGCTGGCCGCCGCCCGGGCTGCGCGGCTTTCGACCCCTGACGAGATCACCCTGGTCTTCTGCGGATCGAAGAAGAGCCTGGCCAGCGGCGTGCCCATGGCGGGCGTACTCTTCCCGGGCGACGCCCTGGGCCTGGTCCTGCTCCCCATCATGGTCTTCCACCAGATCCAGCTGATGGTCGTCGCCGTGATCGCCCAAAGATACTCTGAGAGGCCCGAGATCCCCGCGGAGACCCGGGCGGGAGGGTGACGACCGGCCCGCAACGGGCTAAGGGGGCGCATGACCGCCGACACCCTCCTTGCAGACAAGATCGCCCTCGTCACCGGCGCCTCCCGCGGCATCGGTCGCGCCTGCGCCTTGGCCCTGGCCGACGCGGGCGCCCACATCGTCGCCACTGCCCGGACACAGGGTGCACTTGAGTCCCTCGACGACGAGATCCAGGCCCGGACGGGCCGGCGCGCGACCCTCGTTCCCCTAGACCTGGCCGAGCCTGCGGGACTGGACGCCCTCGGCCTGGCCCTCCACCAGCGCTTCGGCCGTCTCGATATCCTGGTCCACGCCGGCGGGGTTCTGGGAGCCATCACTCCGGTGAGTCACGTGGAACCCGGGCTCTGGGACCGGGTCATGACGGTCAACGCCACGGCCTCTTGGCGGCTGATCCGTTCCATGGAGCCGCTCCTGAAGGCCTCGGACGGCGGGAGAGCCCTGTTCGTGACATCCAGCCGGGCCGCAGCGCCACGAGCCTTCTGGGGGCCTTACAGCGCCTCCAAGGCGGCGATGGAGGCGATCGTCCGCGCCTGGGCCGATGAGCTCGAGAACTCCCGAGTTCGCGCGGCCATAATCGATCCGGGCGCCATGCGCACGAGGATGCGGGCCGAGGCCTATCCGGGAGAGGACGCCGCCACCCTGCCCGAACCCTCCGAAATCGGTCCGATGATTGTCGAGCTCGTCCTCGGGGATCCGGGCCTGCCGACGGTCGTCAGGTCTTTCCGGGCCTGGAAGGCCGACCGCGAGGGGTCGAGCCCTTCGGCCTGAGGTTACGAGGGGCGGGAGACTTGCCCGAAGAACGGCCGGCGAGGCCCGCTCGGCCAGATCCAGGCTTCGTCACCGCCTTCGCCGGGGCCTTGCCCTGAGGCTTGTCAGACGCCTTCCGGGTGACCTTGCCCGAGACAGCGGGACGCTTGGATCCGGAGGCCTTCCCCGCGCCGCTACGCCCCCGGCCAGGGAGAGAGGAGCCTTGCGGGGACGGTCCATCCACAAAGGGATTGCGGCTCGACCTCACGCTGACACGGATCGGCACTCCCGGCAGGTCGAAGCTCTCGCGGAGGGCGTGCACGAGGTACCGGCGGTAGTGGTCCGGCAACTGGTCGGCCCTTGTGGCGAACAAGACAAAGGTCGGCGGCCGCGCCTTGGTCTGGGCCATGTACTTCGGACGGACCCGACGGCCGTTCACAGCCGGCGGCGGGTGGCGCTGGATGGCGAGGGCCAGCCAGTCGTTGAGGTCCCGGGTCTTGACCTTCGTCGACCAGTTCTCGTGCACCTTCAGGACGGCGGGCATAAGCCGGTCAAGGTTGCGGCCTGTCTCGGCGGACAGGGCCACAAGGGGCGCCCCACGAACCTGCGGCAGCTGCCGATCCAGGGATTCCCGGATCTCGGCCAACCGGGACTGGGGTTCATCGATCAGGTCCCACTTGGCGAGTACGAAGACGATGGCCCTTCCCTCCCGCTCCACCAGGTCGGCGATCTGGAGATCCTGGATCTCAAGGGGATGGGTGGCGTCCATCACGAGCAGGACGACCTCGGCGAAGGTGATGGCGCGGATCGTGTCGGCGGTGGAGAGTTTCTCGAGCCCCTCCTGGACCCTCGCCTTCCGGCGAAGCCCGGCGGTGTCGACCAACCGGATGGTGCGCCCGCCCCAGGACCAGTCGACGGGTATGGCGTCGCGGGTGATCCCCGCCTCCGGTCCCGTCAGCAGTCGATCCTCGCCGATCAGGCGGTTGACCAGGGTGGACTTGCCCGCATTGGGACGACCGACGATGGCGATGCGGAGGGGCCGGTCGTCGGCGGGATCCGCCCCGGCGACCTCCGCTTCGTCCTCCGCGTCGGCCGCCTCGCGCTCAGCGGCCAGCGCGGCCTCGAAATCCGGCTCACCTGCGTCCTCGGGGTCGTCGACGAAGGCTGAAAGCGCGGCATAGAGGTCGGCAAGTCCCTCCCCGTGCTCGGCCGAGAGGGGAATGGGTTCCCCGAGGCCCAGCCGAAAGGCCTCATTGACACCCTCATCTCCCTGCCGGCCCTCAGCCTTGTTGGCGACCAGGATGACGGGCCGGTCATGCCGGCGCAGGACGTCGGCGAAGATCTCGTCGAGTTGGGTCACCCCTACCCGCGAGTCGATGACAAAGAGGGCGACGTCACATTC
>Ga0315902_10002392_pt1 | contig 29200 bp, 49 predicted proteins | sample LakEriMetagenome_9_FD_203523 | JGI IMG/M metagenome (GOLD analysis project Ga0315902, IMG submission 203523) | Freshwater fungal communities from buoy surface, Lake Erie, Ohio, United States - Buoy 12 MA117 | ecosystem: Environmental > Aquatic > Freshwater > Lake > Lake biofilm | place: USA...
ACTCATATCCGTGTTCTCCGACTCGTCTGCGCCGTCGCCCACATATCGTTGAGCGTAGCGGTGTTGGTTGGCCCGACCATCAGCGGTCGAGGTTCCGCAGGGCGCTCCGTTGTCGGCGCGTCCTCTCTGTATGCCAATGCTAGCATACGAAATGCGTCTGCCGGATGCGAAGCCCAATCGTGGCGCGGCGTCTGCCTAAACGCTTTCTTGTCCTCGTCGTACTCGCGCTGATACTGCCGCAACGCTTCGATGCCGTCCCTGCACCCGTCCTCGTTGAACCAGCAGCGCGGCAAGACCTGACGCACCGCTTGGATGCCGTCCTGCACGGACAGTTCAGGCACCACGGCAAGGTTCGCAAAGCCTAGATGCGATGCCAGTTGTTCGATGATGCTTTTACCCGCAGCCGCTAGCGTCTTTGCTCTAGCGTCATGCGGCAAGTAGTGTTTGGCGTAGCGGTAGGGCTTTACCTTTACGGCATCCGCTATCTGCTCAATGCTTGCGCCGCTGACCGAGTAAAAGTCGATGACGCGCACCTCGCCGCGCAGCACTTGGTAAAACCAGATGGCGGTATCGTCCTTGTAACCCAAGTCCCATGCGGTATAGACCTTTAGATGCTCGTCGTGCTTGACGCGCCCGATGCGTCCCTGATCTTGCGCCTCGCGCATTTCTTTACCGTAGAACGCGCCGAGGATGGCGGCTTCAAAAGAACACTCGTATTCCTGCAAGTACTGGTCTTCGCTCAATTGCGCCCGTGCTGCGTTGAGTTCCGACACCGGCAGCAGGCCGCTTGTCGAGGCCGGGAGCCGCAGCATGAACCACTCGTCGGGTATCCGCTGCGCCGTCTGGTAAATGTCCCAAAATTGATTCTTGCCCTTTGGCGTACCGGCGAATACCGCCCACCCCTGCTTGTCCGATAGCGCAGGGCGTATGACATTACCGAACACCGAGGGCCGAAAGTCGCCGTACTCGTCGAGGTAAATGCCGCTGAAGCCTAGACCGCGCATGGCATCCGCGTTGTCTGCGCCGAACAGCCCGACCTTTGCGCCGTTGAGTAGCGTTAGGGTCATCATCTGCTCGTTAGCGTCCGCGATCAGCGGGGCGGCGTAGAACTTGAAGTAGTCCCACGCGATGCGCCTAGCCTGATTCTGGTAAGGCGCGACATACCCGAACAAACCGTTAGGCCCGGTATACATCACGGCAGCGCGGATAATGTCGTTTACCGCTGCGACTGTTTTACCGGCTCTGCGATGCGCGACGAGGCAGGCCCACCGCTTCGTGCGGCCGTGGAAAGGGAGAAACGCCCGCCGTGGGTTGTACGGCAGGACGATTTCAGTCAACGGGATTGCCCCATGTGATTACTATGCGCTGCGCTTCGCCGTCCTTGCCCGTGACCTCGCTGCGCTGCAACTTCGGCACATGGTATTCCAGCAACGAGGTAAAGCAGCCGAACGCCGCCTCTGCTCCACGGTCGCGGTGTATCTCGTCTAACCACCCCTGTAGGCGGTCTGCGTTGCCGTCCACGAATCGCGCTATAGCCTCCCGTGCGGCGGCTGTGGCCTTGTTAGGGCTACCTTTGGGGCGACCTGCTGGCATAGGTAAATATTCCTGAATTGTTTATTGTGTGAAACAATAGCCGTGTTTATGCGCGTATTGTATCAAAGCAGCCTGCGTGCCGCACCAATCCGCGCTTCGGCAATCTTGACATACTCGGCGTCTCGTTCGATGCCGATGAAGTCAAAGCCTTCCAGCATCGCGGCTTTACCCGTTGAGCCTGACCCCATGAACGGATCAAGGACGGTGCCGCCCGGTGGGGTGACGAGGCGGCAAAGGTAGCGCATCAGGTCGGTGGGTTTGACGGTGGGGTGTGTGTTTTTCCGCATGGTAATGCTTCCCATGCTTCCATCGCGGCGACCAGACATTCCGCCTGCCACGCCTGCCACGCCTTCATCGCGGTCTTTCGCGCTCGCCTTCGCGCAGTAGAAGAAGCGGGCGGCAGAGCCGGAGTCGCCATAGCCGAGGTCATCCATTGGCGGCTTTGGAAATATGCCGCCGAAAGTGTGACCGCCGCTGTTGCGCCTAACAGCCGTGCCGCCTTTTGTGTCAGGAAACAGCCCCACCACCTCCTCGCTGCCGTCGTGTATCAAGTTGGCGGGCCAGCGGCCAAGTCCGTTACTGTTGTCGATAAGTCCCGCCTCTCGCTGGACGATGTAACTGGACCCCTCGGTGCGTGCGTTGTTAAATCGGCCCAACGCCTCACCCGTCGCCACCCTGCACCCATCCACATTCAGCGCACCCGTGCCGTGCGCCAACACATTCTCGGCTACCGTGCCGATAAGCGGCTTGCGGGCTACGGTGATAGGTTCCAGCGCGGGTTTCAGGGCGGTACCCCATCCGGCCCACTTGCGGGCGGCGGGTGTGGCGGGGGCGGTGTAATTGTATTGCCCAGACGAAGTGTCTAGCGCATTCCACCCGCTGCCTTGCCCCAAATCAGACAAGGACACTTTTCGAATGCCCACCACCTCCCGCTCCGCGCCCGCCGCCTTATCAATCGCCTTCGATACATCCAGCGATTTCGGAAACCCGGACGCATATACCCAAGCAATCATGTCGCGTATTTCAAACCCCGCATCTTCAATCCGTACCGCCATCCGATGCTGTGTTCGCGTACCGGCAAAGGCGAGAAGATGCCCGCCCGGTTTCAGCACCCGCAAACACTCGCGCCATATCGCCTCGCTCGGTACATCGTAATCCCACCGCTTGCCCATAAATGACAAGCCATAGGGCGGGTCGGTCACGATGGCATCAACGGAGTCGGCGGGCAGCGTCCGAAGCACATCCAGACAATCCCCCGTGTAAATCATCGGCAATGCTCCGGTCTTATCGCCAACTGGTAAAGTTCCCGCAACTGCCTCACCGTCGCCTCGGGATCGCGTGCCTCTATCCACTCGCCGCGTGGTTCCCATACTGCGCGAAATGCCGCCTGCTTATCGCTCAACGTGCCGTTGGCGTGTTTGATTTCAAGCCAACACACGAACGGTTTACCGCACGGCAGCGGCTTAACCGCGAGTTTGTCGGGGATGGAATGCCCCGCCCGGGCAAAGTCCCATACATCGAACCCCGCCGCCTTTACCGCATCGGTAACAGTCGCGTCGTTCATATCTCGTCGCATGGCATAGCGCATCGTGGTTGAAACCCGCCCTTCTTCCTTGCGCCGATTATAGCCTTTCGCCCCTCGCGTGTCTGGCAACGCATCTGCAGCCGCGCATGGTCAAGGCCGATCATATCGCATATCCATTGCATCGACCCGATGCCGTCCTCCGTGCTGTTGATCCACCGCATCGCCTGCCACCCATCTTCCCGGCCCGTCTTGGTGCAGTCGGTGATGGCCTGCCAAAGTACCGCAGCCCACAGCGCCCGGTAAGGGTTTGGCGGGAGGTCGTTGTCCGCGTTCAGGTCTGATTGGAAGTTGAAGCCGCGCATGATGCCCTGTCGTAAGTTTTGATGCCGTGCGATATCGCTTTGGAAATGATGTGCGCCTTGACGTTCCACGCCTTTGCGCGTTGCTCTAACAGTCCGAGCCATTCTTTACGCGCTATCCGTGCGGCGCTGTAGTCTGCCCAAAACGCCTCGTGTTTAGCCGCAGCGCGGTACCCGGCTTGATGCACAGTCCACCACAGCGGGACATCGTGCTTTCGGCATAACTCTTTGTTGGTCGGGATGGCGCGTTGTCGAGCGGCGATTGCTAACGCCTCACGATACTGCGCCTCGGTCAACGTGGGGTTGTAGTACCGGCCTCGTATTTTCATAACAAATTTACCTGTGCGCCGGTCAGCCGTTCTTGCTGCATGGCCTCGTAAGCCGGGTTCAACTCGCAGCCAAGATACTGCCGCCCATGCTGCACCGCTACCTGCGCCGTGGTGCCGCTGCCCATGAACGGGTCAAGGACAACATCGCCTTGCCGCGATCCGGCGAGAATGCACGGCTCTATCAGGTCGGGCGGGAAAGTGGCGAAGTGTGCGCCCTTGTAAGGCTTGGTCGTGACCGTCCACACGCTGCGCTTGTTACGAGTGTCTTTGACGGTTACTCCCTCCGGCGTCATAAAGCCGCCGCGAGTAGCGCCAAAATCACCCATTTGACCGTTTTTCCCGTTGTTGTTCGTAACAACTTTTCCTGCATTTATCGCAGGCTCGGAAATTGCTTCCGCGTCAAAGTAATACCGCTCCGACTTTGACAGCAGGAAGATGTATTCATGCGCCTTCGTACAGCGGTCGCGCACCGATTCCGGCATCGGGTTGGGCTTGTGCCAGATAATGTCCTGCCGCAGATACCAGCCGTCAGCGCGAAGGGCAAAGGCAAGCATCCACGGGATGCCAATGAGGTCTTTAGGCTTAAGGCCCGGAGGGGGTCTATTTTCTTTTTGCGGCGCACCGCCGTTTTCAGCCACTCGCTTATAGCCAACGCCAATGGTGTGCGTAGTTGCTAATTTGCTTTCTTCCGGCCCTGCGCTTCTCGCATAACTATCCCCAATGTTCAGCCACAGCGTGCCGTCGTCAGCCAACACATCGCGCACACAGCGGAACACTTCCACCATCGCAGCAATGTACGCCTCGGGCGTAGGCTCCAAACCGATTTGCCCTTCGTGGCCGTAGTCCCGCAGCCCGAAGTACGGCGGCGAGGTTACGCAGGTTTGAGCCTTTACGCCGTCCGCTGCCCATCGCCGCATGGTTTCGCGGCAGTCGCCAAAGTCTATGCGGTTCATCGGTTCCGCAGCCTCCCCAAGCCACGCTCACCGAACAAGTGCCGCACCATGCCCACGAGATGCGGGTCGTTCAGCACGTCTTTAGGGTCAGCGTCACGAATGGCAGAGGCCGCAGCCTCACGCAGCCGATCCCATGCGTCTTTGTCCGCTTCCCGCATCGTCAGCCGCGCAAGGTACGCATCGCACAGTTTCAGCCGGTGCAGCGGGGTCGGTTCCTGCTTGCCCCATGCCTTTGCAGCCCACTCGTCTTGTTCAGCGTGGCGGGCAACATCGGCGGCGCGTTGCTTGTCGGTTTTCTCGACCTTCTCGCCCGGGCGAGGAGCGGCCTTTTTGATCTCAAACAAGCCCTGCCACCCGTTCGCAATCGACTGGTCTACAACTGCCGCTTGGTCATCGCCAAATCGCGCCAGTTTCAGTTTTGCGGCGTGTTCGCTTATCGGCTTGATGGGCTTGCGTATCACCTTGCGAAAGGCTACCCACCGTTCCCATGCTGCTTCATCAAGTTCGTTCATGGTGTCCTCCTGAACCATGACTTTACCCTAGATTTCAGGATTGTCTAGTGTCTTAAACCCTGATGACTGATGGTGAGTCCGCACGGTATAGACGGAATCCGCCTACAGCGATTCGTGCGGAATTGATGACTGACGGAGCCATCCGCTGTCGGCTACTTTTGGCAGATGTTCGTCCCATCCGCTGCCATTCACGCTTCCCGACGATACGCTGCGTGTCCGTAAACTGGCGGCCTCTGTACGGATTTAAGTGCGGCCCCGCGTTCTTCCCCAACGGGCCTAAAGGAGTTTTCCTAACACCGAGCATTCGGCGTGGTGGTGTGCTTGACAGGACTAGAACAGCCCAGTAAAGTCTGCATCACGCTCAATTTGCATTGATAGCGTATCCGAGGCCAGTCCTCGGCGTCAAGGCCCCATCCTTCCCCGGTGGGGCTTTGTCGTTTCTAGGGGGAGGTGGGGCGGCTCCGGGTGGTCTTGCCACCGCTGGCGGGAGGATGGAGCGTCAGCGCGGACAGAGCCGCCCCGGAAGCGTCACTCTACAACAGTCGCCGTGATCGCGCCAGAGTCGATTACAGCGGCGTCAGGCGGGGTCAGACTGCACCCCTCGGGTAGCGCAGCAGCCGCCAGAATCGCCGCTCCGCGCTCGACACGGTGCGCCGGGATGCGCCCGTCACGCTTCCACTTCAGCACAGCGGCATCCGTAACGCCGAACGCCCGTGCTACGCGGGACTGCTTGCCCAACAAGTCGAAAAAAGGCTTGATATCCATAGGTACTCCGTAAGGTAAACCCCCGGACTTTACCCCCGGCAGAGGTAAAAGGCAATCGTTCCGTTTCGGATGCGATAGGTAAAGAAAACGCTTGCAACGGGTAAAGACTCTGGTAACCTATCCCTGTCGAATCAATCCACAGATAGGAGCAACAAAAATGTATCAGCACATCGTTATCACAGGCCGCATCGACGTCCTCGACATCCTTCTCGCCGCCAACCCGCGAGAAATCGAAGCCGAGTATCGGCTTGCCAATTCTGCCCCCGCGCTTCGGCTTGCGCTGTTGGCTTGCGTGGCAGGCCACGATCAGCGCAGCAAAGACCTCGGACTGCGAGTTGATGACCCGCCGCACATCGCTGCGGCTCGTCAACTGCTCAACAGCCTGTAACCACCCCGGCGGGGGACTGCCAACCCCGCCTTTTCAGGAGCAACAGAAATGGCTACCTACATCCTTGAATACGACTTCGCTGACGGCTTGATTTGCATGGTCGAGGCCGGTGTATCGGAAGGCGAGTGCCACGACCAGCGCATCGTCGCTATCGCCCTCGACGATGGCACATGGCACAACCTGCCGTCGCCCGTCGCCGTGTGGGATGACAAACTTGCTGACGAGTTTGAGAAACACGCCGACACGGTAAACCGCGAGTGGGCAGCGCAGGAACGCTACGAAGCCGAGCGCGACTACCGCGAATCACGTTACATCCCGTAAGGAGGACTACCATGACGTACCGATCAATGGCTGACCTGCTGGCCGAAAACGCCAACCTGCAGGCCGCGCAACAGGAACTCGCCGCGATGAAACTCGCTTTCCTCGCCCTGCGCGTTGACCCCGTGACGCTCAACCATCGTGGGTCTGACCTGTGGGCGCAGTTCGAAACGCTGACCTCGCTTGCCGAGGCTTGCGGCTTGGGCTCGGCGTTCGACCGGGCGATGGCGCACCGCGACCAGTCAAGCATGGATGATTTGTACCGCCACGCGATGAACGTCGATTCTGACGCCGCCCGCGCTTTGGCTGACGCCGCAGACTGGATGGGGACTTGGATACGCGAGGCACAGCAGGCGTCCGTGTCGTTTCGCCGCGCTGCGGGTTACATTGCGGACGCGCAGCGGGTGGTGCGATGACCCGCGACGAGGCGACCCGAGCCGCTATCCTGCTTGGGCTGATCGTGGCGCTTGTGCTGATTGCCGCCTACCTTGTCCCTTGCGGCGATGGCGGCTGCACGGTCGAGGAGGTGCGCCGTGGATGACGGGCGGCAGCAACAGGAAAACGAGGAGCGCCGGTACTTTGAGGAACTGGTGTTCCTGAAGTGGACGCAGGCCGATATCGACCGGCACCGCGAGTTGCTTGCGGAACTGCGCGAAATGAACGAAAAGGCAAAGAGGATGTTCAAATGAGCGAACTGCTGAAAATCAACGTAAACGACCACATCGAAAAGAAGGGCAACCTGTCTTATCTGTCGTGGGCGTGGGCGTGGGCCGAGGTGCTGAAGATTGACCCCGGCGCGTGGTGGAACGCGCACGAGTGGGCCGACCGCCCTGCGATGTTCCTGCCGGACGGAACGGCGATGGTCAAAATTTCGGTCGAGGTCAAGGGCAGCACCAAGACCTGCGTTCTTCCGGTCATGGACAACCGCAACCGCGCAATCGTTAACCCCGATGCGTTTGCGATAAACACCGCCATCATGCGCTGCCTTGCCAAAGCGATTGCGATGCACGGCCTCGGCCTCTACATTTACGCAGGCGAGGACTTGCCCGAATCGGAAAAGGTCGAGCCTAACCCCGAGGTGTTGGCGCAGATTTCTGCGGCGGCTGACTCGGCGGCGCTCGTCGCCCTGTTCAAGTCGCTTGACCCCGCTATCCGCGCCGTCCACATGGACGCTTTCACCGCCCGCAAGAAGGAACTGGCCTGATGGAACAGCGCACCGAAGAATGGTTCGCCGCGAGGCTTGGCAAGGTCACGGCCTCCCGCGTGGCTGATGTGGTCGCCAAGACCAAGAGCGGCCCTGCAGCCTCACGCGCAAACTACATGGCTGACCTCGTTGTGGAACGGCTGACGGGGCAAAAGGCATCGTCCTTCGCCAATCAAGCGATGGAGTGGGGGACGGAACAGGAGCCGAACGCCCGCGCCGCCTACAGCGCCAAGACGGGCGAACTGGTCGAGGAAGTCGGGTTCATTGACCACGCCACCATCGCGGGATCGGGCGCGTCCCCTGACGGGCGCATCGGCGGGTCTGGCGAGGGGTTGGTCGAGTTCAAGTGTCCGGCGACCGCGACCCATCTGGAATACATCCTCACGGACACCGTGCCGGGAAAGTACATCATCCAGATGCAATGGCAGATGGCTTGCACGGCGGCGGCGTGGTGCGACTTCGCATCCTACGACCCTCGGCTTCCGGCGCACCTGCAACTCTACATCAAGCGCGTCCCGCGTGACGAAAAGCACATCGCGGAACTGGAGGCCGAGGTGTCGAAGTTCCTTTCCGAGTTGAGTGACAAGGTTTCTAAACTGCAAGAGGTGAAACTGTGAAAGAGTACGACAACAACAATCGCGGCGTTCTGTTCAAAAACGACAAGGGCGACAACGACAAGCGCCCCGACTATCGCGGGTCTGCTGTCATTGACGGAGTGGACTTGAACATCAGCGCGTGGATCAAGGCGAGTCAGAAAACCGGCGACAAGTTTATGTCGCTGCGCTTTGAGCCGAAGCAGGGTGCGCCGAAGAAGGCGACTCGCGCCCCGGTGATGGATGAGACGCCCTTCAAATTTGACGACGCTGATTTGCCGTTCTGATGAAGCGCGTTTTCCCCAAAGGCACTTCCGCTGACGCGATGGCAGCAGCCGTCACGCGCATGGTTCAGGGGCTTGCCCCTGACCGTGTGTGGTCGGTGGAAGTAGCCGAGTGGAAGAAGCCCCGCACGAATCAGCAAAACGCTTACCTCTGGGGTGTCGTTTACCCAATGGTTTTGGAGGCAGGCGGCGAAGCGTTAGCCGGGTGGACGCGGGATGACCTGCACGAGTATTTCTTGGGCGAGGTGTGGGGGTGGGAAACGCTAGAGGGCTTCGGCAAGAAACGCCTGCGCCCTTTAAAGCGCACTTCACGCATGACCGCAGCCGAGTTCACCGAATACCTGCACGGCATCGAAAACAGGCTGATGGACTTGGGCATTGGGCCGCTGCCGGAGCCGATATACAACGAGGTGCAATCTTGAAGCGTTTTCTTTCACTCGGCGCTGGCGTTCAGAGCAGCACCCTCGCGCTGATGATCGCGCATGGCGAACTCGACCCCGTGGACGCTGCCATCTTCGCGGACACCCAATGGGAGCCGCGCAAGGTGTACGAGTGGCTTGACTGGCTAGATGCAGAGATTCAGCGTTGCCCGTACTCGTTCCCGGTGCATCGGGTGACTGCCGGAAGTCTGCGAGAGGGAATCGTGCAAAAACAAGCGGGGGTACGGGTGGCGCAAGTGCCGTGGCATATGCTGATGCCAAACGGTGAGCGGGCGATGCCGCGCCGTCAATGCACCGCCGAGTTTAAGATTGCACCGCTGACCAAAAAGACCCGCGAACTGGTCGGACTGGTTCCGCGCCAAAGGGCAAAGGGCATCCTCTGCGAAACCTTTATCGGCATCAGCACCGACGAGGCGTTGCGGATGAAACCGTCGCAGGAAGCATGGAAGGTTCACCGCTGGCCTCTTATTGAAAAGGGCATGGCGCGGCATGACTGCCTTAACTGGATGGAGCGCAAAGGCTATCCGCTGCCGCCGAAGTCATCCTGCATCGGCTGTCCGTATCACTCCGACCACGAATGGCGGGCGGTCAAGGCCGACCCCGAGGCGTGGGCGGATGCGGTGGAAATTGACCGCATCATCCGCGAACCGGCACGGGGTATGCGAGGGCGGCAGTTTATGCACCGCTCATGCGTGCCGCTCGACCAAGTAGACCTGTCCACCGCCGCCGATCACGGGCAGGTCGATATGTTCAACAACGAATGCGAAGGAATGTGCGGCGTATGAACCTGCGTAAAGAGGCACGGGGCCGGGGCTGCATGGTGCGTATTCCCGAGGTCTGCAACTGCAACAGCGAGACGGTGGTGCTTGCCCATGTGCGGATTGCGGGGATATCCGGCATGGGGCTAAAGGCACCCGACCTGCTAGGCGCGTGGTCATGCTCGGCCTGTCACGATGCGATTGATCGGCGGGCGCACCTTGACCTTGACCGCGACTATGTGCGGCTGCTGCACCTTGAAGGGATGGCGAGGACGATTAACCAACTGCTGAAGGAGGATTTGATATGACCAAGACACAGGACGCCCGGATACTGGCTTACCTGCAGACGGGCAAAGCCCTTGACCCTATGACCGCGCTGCGGCGGTTTGGGTCGTTCCGACTTGCATCGCGCATCTGCACCCTGCGAAAGCGCGGGTTCCCTATCGTTACTTTCCGCGTCAGCAAGGGGGGCAAGTCATGGGCGGCGTATTGGATGGCGTGAGCCACCTTGACCAGTTGTGGCACGAATGGCGCACCCTGCGGCTGCGGCTGTCGGCGCTAGAGCGTGAAATCACCCGAGTCGAGGGCGGTGGTAAGCCTACGGTCAGGCTCGACAACCTGCCCCCGGCGTATCTGATGCAGGGCGCGGAAATGCCGAAGCGGGAGGCGCGATGAAACTCACCGACCGGGAGTTGGAGGCGGCGTTAGCCGATCTGCACGGGCTAATCACCACGCATAACGGCATCGTCGGCACCCTTGCCCACCTAAAACGCGAGGTGGCGACCCTTGAATCGTGGCGCGTAACCGACCTAGAGGCTATCCGCGAGGCAGACGCCACCGTGTACCGGCTTACGGAGGCATTACGGGCGATTGCGCGGCTTCCTGACCCTGCGGCAAGGGCGATTGCGGAGAACGCTCTTGAACCGTCTGCATGAGTTTCTGTGGGTAGTCATCCCGACCCTTGCGGCGGTCTGGCTACTCGCGCTTGTCTGCTTCATTATTTACGGGCTGATGAAGAAATAACCACTTCGGAACAATCTTTAACCACGGGTGCAGAATGAACGATAAAGTAAAAGATGACGGGCTTGCAGCGATTGGCAGGGCTATCCGCGAGGCGCGGCGCGACGAGGCGCAAGCGGTTGCGGAGGTAGGCCGGTTGACCGAGCGGCTTGCGTTAGCGCAGGAAGCGGTGAGAGCAGCGCAGAATCGGATTGCGGTGCTGCACCACGACCTGCGAGACAAGGCAGAGAAAGGCTAAACACAGCTAAACACAAAGGAGGATGGACAATGACGATCAACGACGGCGGCCCGGCGTTTCCGTTTAAAGGGTATGCCGGGGAGACTTACGGCATGACCCTGCGCGACTGGTTCGCGGGTCAGGCGTTGGCGGGGATGCTGATTGGCGAATGGTTGAGCGACAAAGGGGTAGCCACGCTGGCATATGAATACGCCGACGCCATGCTCGCGGCGCGGGAGGTGAAGCCGTGAGCAACATCACCCTGCCCCGCGCTGTGATTGAGCAGGTGCGGGAGGCGTTGAAAGAACTCGACTACGCCAGCGAACCGTATGTGAATGAGATAGCCCGCACCGCCCTCGCCGCCCTCGACGCCGCGCTCGCGGAGCCGAACGCCAAGCGGGAGCCTGCGACGGAAGAGGTCATCGAAGCCAAGTTCGAAAAAAGTTTCTATGTGCATCCAGAGGCGCTTGACGATTTCGCGGAAGGGTGGTGCGAAGCCGAGCGGTTCCACGGGATCACGAAGGAGGACAAATGACACGCGAGGACATTATCAAGATGGCGCGGATAGCGGGAGCGCATGACAACGGACATGAAGTTCGTTTTGTGGAACCGCGCTACCTTGCCCGCTTCACCGCCCTCGTCGCAGAGGCCGAGCGGGAGGCGATTTGCCCGATTGTTTACGGGCTGTGCGTGTCGGACAACAACGCGCAGGAAATCGTTAACGCCATCCGTGCGAGGGGGAGCGAATGAGCCGTTGGGATCAGGTAGCCGAATACGCCACCCGTGGGGTTATCATCGCCTTTTTAGCGGGGCTGTCCGTATGGCTGTTGGCGTGATTTGCGACACCTGTTTCTGGTCGGCAGAGATTACCCGACGCACCGGCAAGATATGGTGTTCGCACAAGGACTGGCACGGATGGATGCAATACCCCGCCTGCAAGGGGTCAGCGTGGAGGAACGATGAACGCCCCTGACTTTGACAAAATCATTTCGGGGCTGTTTCAGTCTTTACTCGTCTGCACCGCCATCGTGTTAACGTTTTGGGGATTACTTAACTGGTTGTCGTAGACCTGTTAAGTTTTTGCCGATTACTTAACCTTTTGGCGTAGATAGGTCAGGTAATCCGCGCCTTCCTCCGGTTCCCAAAACACCTTCACCATGTCCGGATGCGTGGCCGGTAGGCGGGGATTGATGACCGTTACCGCACAAGGCGAAAGGGCATTGTCGCGGAACCCCTTATCACGCGCATAACGGTCGTAGACCTTGTATGAGGCGACTTTGATCGTGTGCATGGTGATACCCTGCACCGGGTCTTTCAGGACGCTGTAGGCGCTCTCATGCTTGTGTCCGGCGACGTAGATATGGTCACGGGTGCCAAGCATGGCCGCTTTCATCGGCCCGTGCGCGGGGTTCCAGATGCTCGACCCGGCGAAGTCGTGGCGAGCGTTTACCCGCACCTCTGCGCCGTTGCTGAATTGCAACGCGATACGCGCCTCGGATGCCCGGTACATCGCGCCCTGCTGTTTGGCAATCCACCGGAGCGGGTCGCCTGCACCTGACCACAAATCGTGGTTGCCGCCGATCATGTAAAGCCACTTGCAGCGCCCGATAAACCACTCCGCGAGTTTCCACGCCTGCGCCGCGCTCGTTGTCTGGTCGGCGTATAACCGCGCCAGACGCCCGCACCAGTTGTTGGTAGTGTCGCCTACGTTGCAGGCGAAAAGCCCCGGTGTAGCGTTTACGAGCGCCGTATGACGCTCTAGCGCCTCAATGTCCGTGCCGTCATCGTCCACATGGGGGTCGCCAAAGTGAAGGAGGCCGACCGGCAGCGAACCCTTTACCTTTACGGGTATCAGTTTCGATGCTTCTTCGTGGTCGCGCTTGTGGGCAAACTTGCGCTTGCGCTGCTCGACAAGTTCCTCTATCGACACGTCATCGTCGGGAATGGGCGTAAAGACAAGGTTTTCCTCGGTCGCCTTGTTTTCGTTACGCAGCCGAGCAAGATGCCCCTGCAGGTTCCGCAGGCTCAACCCGATCTCTTGCGCCGCCGCTGTCCGGTTCCCACCGTGCCGCGCCACCGCCGCAAGCATCGCCTCGTCCGACGCCTTACGCCTCACGGGACACCTTGATGCCGAGTTCCTTGCGCCGCTTGGCGGTTTTCTTCTCGTCCCGCGAAGTGCGCCATTCGATGTGACCGTCATTCATCCGATACTCCTCCTTATGAACCAAAGCACAATCGCAACACTCATGGTGCGTATACCCACGGATGCGATACCACGCGCCGTCCGATATCTGAACCGGCGTGTACTTTACTTTGCGCGGCATGACGCAATATCCCGAATGGCGCGGAGTTTGTCATGCGTGGCGCTGATGCATTGCAGCGCGTCAAGGTAAGCCAACGCGAGGTCGGCGTTAGTCTCTAAGGTCGGTTCCTGCAGGTCGCACGGCTCCGTCAGCACCACCGGGATCGGCGGGCATTGCTGCACCACCGAGGGAGTCGCGCACCCGGTCAGGAATACGCACAGCACCCCACTCAACACTAGGCGGGTCGGTCGATATGACACGGATAACTTCCTCTCGTTTTACCTTGAACCGCTTTCGTTCTGCGGCAAGGTCAGCCTCTAAGGTAACGATTCGCGCCTGTTGCTGTTCAACGGCACGGGCGTAATCCTTCCCGGCCTCTACACTAATACGCAACCAGCGTGCCTTTTCGGACATTACGCCATAGTTATATGACGCATACGCCCCTGCGAGGGCGCACCCCGCCACCACAAGCGTGATGGCGAGGCGTACCCAAATCACTTGTGAGCGACGGGCGTCGAGGTCACAAGGCGCAGCGCAGCCACGGCGACGGCAATCGCTTGACCAAGCAGCGGCCCCCACGCGCCAAGCAGCGGTTCCCAAGCCGCCTGATACTGCGCCACGGTGGACAGCACAAGCAGGACAGCAGAGAACCACATGGTCTTGGACTTGAGCGAACCGACCACCCAATCCTTCTTCGTCACTTCGGTTTCAACGGTCATAAATACCTCTTTAGGACTTTTGCAATGTCAGCACAGCAATTTCTGCGGTGCCGCCTGATGCGCTCGGCGTGGTAAACAAACTCTGGCTCAATGATAACCGCAGCGCATCGGGTTTTGGCAAGCAACGCTAGCGGGCCTTTCTTGGGGTCTTGCTGAAACCACCCCGGCTTGACCCCGCGTGACTTGAAATAGGGTTCCATCGCGGCCTGTAGATCGTGCGCGACCTTGTGGCTACGCGGCGAACCGGGGGCATACAGCGATTCGCAGCCCTCGGCGGTGGGAACAGCGGCGTTGAAGTGGACTTCCACAAGCACGTCATCCCGCGCCACCCGCTCGTTTATCCACCGGATTTTGCGCGATAACTCGTCAGGCGGGACAAACACCCCGCCGCCGATGCTGATAAGGATATCCAACGCCCATTGCCGCGCCTCGGGGTGTTCGACAAAGCCTTTCCACGCCGCACCCGGCGCACGGGGATGGTGGCCTGCGGAAAGGTAAATCATTTGAAGAATACGATTGTGGCAAGAATGGTCGCCATGCCGCCGAGCAGCCCAACCCCGAGTTTTACCAACAGGTGATTGGTGTTGCTGATTTCCTTTTTCGCATCGGCAAGCGATGAACGAAAGTCGCTGAAATCGTCGCGGATGCGCTGATAACGCTCCGTGCAAACATCCTCATGCGATCCCAAGCGCGTCTCAACCTCGCGCAGTCGCCGCTCCTTCGTGTCGTTCCAATCAGGCGGCTGCATCTTCCACCTGTGGCTGAACCTGCGCCTGAATCTTGACCACCAGAGGCCACGCGCCGCTGCTCGTCGGCAACTGTCCGAGGACTTGCAGGATAGCCTGCACTTCGTCGCGGGTCAGTTTGAGGGTGATTTCCATGTGCGCTCCTGTGTGTTACGGGCCAGCGTTGCGCCAAGCGCCGCCGGAGTAGAAGTACCAACGGTTGTTGGTGGTATCAACGACGATGGGTGCCATGCCGCTGACGGCCGTCGGCACTCCGGTCGGCACACCCGCGCAGGTCGGAACATACAGGAAGCCGTTGGTCGCGGTCGTGGCGAGGGCGACGGAGCCGCCTGCCACCACATTGCCAACAGCGGTGATGCGGAACCGCTCCGTACCGGTGCTGAAACTGTTTGCACCGCTGCGGTACACCAACGAATCGTCACCCGCAGGAAAGCCCAAGATGCCCGAGTCGCGGATGCCGGAAACGCCCCAACGAATGAACGGAGAGAAGGAATCAGTCGGCGCGGTCGCAATGACTTGCGAATCTGCGCCAGAGTTGAGGGCGCGGATGTTGCCAGTAACATCCAACTTCGCCCCCGGCGAACTCGTCCCGATGCCGACATTGCCGCCGTTCGGCTGCAAAGCGAAGTCGTAGTAGGTCTGGCTTGCAGAGTTACGAACCTGCAAGTAGCCAAGCACGGAACTACCAGAGCCAATTTCAACGCAGCCTGCGCCCGCAGTAGTGTTTGTGATAAGAAACGCGCCGCTAGGCGTTGTATCGCCCGGAGTCTGCGATGCCTTGTTGGTATGCAACCGCGTTCCCGGCGATGCCGTCCCGATGCCGAGGTTGCCGGAGGAGTCGAGGCGCATCAGTTCGCTCGGCCCGTTGCCCCATGCGTGAAGGCCGGAAAGACTACCGGACGAGTCGTAGCGCACCACGCGGGTCGATTCGTTCGTGCTGATGAACAGACCTTGCACACCCGTGCCGGTGTAAACGGAGGTCGCGCCGCTTGCGGCGACAGATGCAAACTTGCCGAATGTTCCGGGGTTGGCAGTCCCGACGCCGAGGTTGCCGGAGGAGTCCACGCGCCACCGCTCCGCGCCGCCCGTTGAGAGCGCGACCGTATCCGCAGCAGGGAACCAGAGGCCGGTATTAGGGTCGCCAGAGGCGGCAAGCGACGGAGTGCCAACCGCACCCGCAGCAAGCGACAACACGCCCGACACGTTGAGATTGGTATACGAGGCGGGGTTGAGCAACTGAAAGCGCGTACCATCGTACACCACAAGGCACACCTCGCCCGCGAGGATATCGCCCGCGACAAGTGCCGTGGAGCCGTGGCGCGTCACAGCCTTTGCGCCGAGGCCGTCCACGTTCAGCGTGACCGAAGTGGTGTTCGTAGCCGCAGCGACGAAATAAAACGTGTTGCCCGTGGCATACGCCGTCAGGGTAGGCGTACCCAAAGCCGTCAGCGTGTCCGTGCCGCTCACCGCCAACAACTGCGCCGTACCCGCCTGCAACTGCGACAGACGGACAGCATCGGTGCCGACCGTACCCGCGCCGAGGCCGGTGATCTTAAACCCGCCCATCGGGATGTTGTTCGTGGGCGTGGTCTGACCGTCCTTCGTGATACAGGTCGAAAGGCCGGTGGCAAGGTCGGCAGTCAGGGCGTTGAAGACGGTCGCAGAAATGACCGTGCTGCTAACAACCGGCTGACCGGAGGAGTTGATGACAAAGGTGCCGGTACCGTTAAAAGACATGGGTTACTCCTGATTGATCGTGGCAGCGCCCGCAGCGCCACCCGTAGTGCCTGCCGCACGCGCACGGCGACGAGCCAGCGCATCGCGGTAAGCCTGCGCGTTAGCAATCTCCTGTTGCGCCGCAGACCCGCGAAGCAACAGCATCCGCGCAAGGGCGTTGCGCGAGGCTTCCGGCATCTGCAACCGACGCGCCCCCGCACGGATGCCGCCAAGCACATTACCCGTCTGCACATTTTGCGCCACATCGACGGTTTCCATAAAGTCGTTCATATCGCGCTGCGCTTCTTGACGCGCAAAGGTCTGCGACCCCTGCCCCGCACGCTCAACCGACTTGACCCGTTCCTGCCCAAGCAGCACGCGCCGAAAATCGTTGAAGTTGTTGCCGAAGATAAGCCGCAGGCGACCCTGCAAGGCAGGCTCCTTCCATGCGTTAAGCAACTGCGTCTGACCCGACTGCGTACCAATCTTGTCACGCAACGCCTGTGCCGCGCCAAGCCGGAAGGCGTCCAACTCGCCACGGCTCATGCCGTTGACAAGTTCGCCCAAGTCCTCAACGCCAAGCCGCAGGGATTCAGACCCGCGCCGCATGGCGGTTTCGATTTCAGCGCCGCCCGCGAAAGTGTCACGCGCCGTCTTGTAAATGGAATTGCCCGCACGGTCTTTAGGCGATAACTCGTCAAGTTTTTCAATCAGTTCGTTACGCAGTTTGCCGTATTCTCTAGAGCGTTCCGTGGCTTTGTTAAACTCGCCCCGCGCCCCTTCCTCAATGTCAAAGAGCGCACGCTTAATCCGATCAAGCGCCTCAAACGGCACGGGCATTCCCGGCTTGACCTGCGACAAGTCGGGCAACGACTCGCCGGACACTTCTGCCAATTCCCGCGCTGGCCCCTGCGCTCGCGTGGCGCGATTGAGCAGCGACACAAGCCCATCGTCAGCGACAAACGAGGTGCCGCGCAACTGGTCGTAAAACGGCTGTGCGGCGTCCTGCTTGGCCTGTGCAAACCCCGACAGCGTGGCGCGGAACGGCATACCCTGCGCCCCGAGCAGCCTTTCGGCGGCAGACTCAATGACCGGCCCGCGCTCCGAGGCGATGCGCCGCCGCGTCACATCCAACTGCTTTGCGGCAGTACCCGGCATGGAGGCAAGCAGGTCAATCTGCCCGACCGTTTGCGGGCCGACAGCAGCAAGCGGCGCACCCTCGCCAAGCCGCCCAAGTTTTCGTTGCGCGAACGCTTGAAACGGGTCGTTCTGCATCTGCATCTTGTCGGGCATTTCACGCGCCAACACTTGCGCCAACCGTTCCCGCGCCAAGTCCTCTGCCGACCGCTCCCGCACCGCCGCAGCGCCACGGCGACCGACCGCAGACATAGCCATGCCCGCACCTTGCGCCCCGGTGCCGAGAACGGCAGAGGTTCCCGCGCCGGTCAGCGCATCAAGCCCGATGCCGCCGAGCGTTTCCGCTTCGCTCTCACCCGCGCCAGTCGCGCCGCCTGTAACAGCGCCAGTCTTTAGCGCCTGCCCAAGTCGCTGCGGAACGGTCAGCGCCGCCGATCTAGCAGCGCCAACACCGCCAAGCGCAGCGCCGCCAAGCATCTGCAGCGCGGTTGACCCAATCGGGTATTGTTCTGCAAAACTGCGCGTGGCACCGCGCACCACATCACGCGGGCCGGTGTAATCCGCACGGCTTGGGGGCGTGTCGGTGCCGCCCATCGCATACGACTGACCAAGCATCCCAAGCGCCGATGCACCCGCCAACTCGTCGGCAAAGCCAAGCGTCGGGCCTTGCGCGAAAGTCAGCGCACCCCGAGCAGCCGTGGGCATCGCCGCGCCACGGGTTAAAGCGGGATTTTCGGCAAGGTGCGGATTTTGCCGAATTACCTCGGCACGAACCTGTTCGTCCGTTGCGCCCGGAGGCCCCTCGATTTCGTATGTTTTTCCGTCAGGAGCGGGAATTCTATAAATTGGCATTATCGCACCTGCTGCGCCTTGCCCCAACCGCCAGAAGGAACCAACATTCCGGGGGAAGCGGGCGGTTTCAACGAATTGGTAAGGGTTTCAGCCGCCTTATCAAGTTCTGGCGTCCACGCAGCACCGGCCCTTGCCTTTGCAGCAGGGATAAGGCCAATCAATTTTTGCGTTTTCCTTTGAATTGCTTCTGGGCTATCTGTAAGTGTCGGAAGATACCCGCGACGGGCAGCAATTAATTGCTCTTGCGTGTATGCAGCGCCAGTTGCAAGCGTAATCAACGCATCAACCATATCTGCCTGCTCGCCAACGACGATTTGCCGCTGCGGGCTTCTCACGGCGTTTGCCGCTTCGTCACCAAATGCGCCTGCCGCAAACTCTCTTGCTCCGGGCTTAATAGCGTTAGGGTCTTTTCCGATAGCGCCTTGAATAGCATTAGCCGCGTTTACAATGCGGGTAATGTTCCATCCGGTTTGCGCTTCTTCCACTCGCGGCGCAACATCCTTGCTGGGCGGTCTAACGCCCTGCACAACAGACGGTGGCCCGCCCGTGGGCGACGATTGGAAAAACACCGGGTTTCCAGAATCGTCAACGCCAACAATAGGCGAACTATATCGAATATTAACGCTTGGGCCTGAAGGCGGGCGAGTTTCCCGATCAATAGCCGCTCGCAAAACAGAACGGCGCGGGTCGCCTTCGGGAAGGTCGTTAAATTCTTTTAGTAGCCGCGAAATGTTAGACAATTGTTCCGGCTTTGCTTCCGGCGCACGATACTCAATATCTTCGGGGTTTCGACTACGAGCAAACCGCTTCGCGCTTTCCGGCGTAAGGTCGCCAAGATTGACCGCGCCGACTTCCATCTGCGAGGGCTTCTCCATCGTCCGCGCAAGCATCGCCGCCAACATCGGATTGCCCTTGACCGCAGCGGTTCCCGGCGAGGTCATGGCAACGCGCAGCGCGTCCTCGGGCGACCGCTGATATTCGCTTGTAACGGCGACCTCTTGCAGCCCCGACGCATCCGCAGGGGCAAGACTGCGAACCGGAGCGCCACCCGCCAACCGACCGGCAATCTGCTCTCCCGTGCGCGTCACCTCTGCCGCCGCCTTCTCCTCGGCCTCGTCAGCCTTACGCGCTGCACGGGCAGACAGGAACGCCTGCAAGCCCTGCACAAGCGGGGCAGCGGCAGGGATAGGCGCGACCCCCACATCCTGCGGGGTGTACGCTTGATTGGCGAGGGCTTCAGCCATCCGGCGACGGCGACGAGCCTCGACCATTTGCTGATCGTATGCGGTCGGCGCGTTGAACGCCTGAACCTGCTTGTAACGGTTATCTGCCATTCATGCCACCGTACGGGTTGGGCTGCGTGGTCGGCGCGAGGCTGAAAAACTGCTTCTTCTGCCCGTTCGCCTGCGGCACCGAAGTCTGGTTCTGAAGCAACTGCGCGAGTTTTTGCGGCTTGGTCGGGTCGGCCTGCCCCGCGTACATCGTGTTCATCGGATTCATGCCTTAACCCCCACCCGGCTTGCCAAAGGGACTGCCGAAGAAGCCACCACCCGCCGCAGCGCCAAGACCACCCGCCAAACTACCGTACAACCCCATCTTGGCGTTGTACGCCGCCGTCTGGTTAGCGTAGTTCTGCTGCGCGAAGTTACCCGCCGCCTGCGTAGCGCCGAAGATTGGAGCCGCCGCAACATCCGCGCCCTGATAGGCTTGGAACTGCGGCATCTGCACTTGTGCGCCGCCCATGATCGCCGCAATCTCGTTAAGCGGCTGCGACCGCAACGCCAACTGTTCCTGCAACGCCGCCTGCCGCTGCGCGTTCTGGAACGATGCCGCTGCCTGCGCCTGATTGAACCGCTGCCCCTGCATCGCCGCACGCGCCTGCGCCTGCTGCAACGCCGTCTGCTGGTTCTGCGCGAGGGCAGCGTTATACAGACCGGCAATGTCCATATCCTGCCCGAACTGCTGACCGGCAGCGGTGTTGTACGCCCCCGCAGCGCCGATGCCCTGCTGGAAGTTCTGCGCGATGGCACGGTTAGCCGCGTCCTGCGCCGCCTGCTGCGTCTGGAACGAGGCCAACTGACCCTGCCGCCCGAACTCACCCGCCGCCATACGCTGCTGGAAGTTCTGCTGCTGCGCCTGATTCGCCATCGCTTGCGCGGCCTGCGCCTGACCGAAGTTCTGCCCGATGGCCTGATTGCCCGCCGCCTGATTCTGCATCGCCGCTTGGAACGCCGCCAACTGCGCCTCGTTGCCAAACTGACCGGCCTGCGCCCGCTGACCAAACGCCTGACTCTGCGCTTGGTTTTCCGCAGCCTGACGCGCAAGGGCGTTCTGGAAGTTCTGTTGCGCCGCCGCGTTCTGCGCTGCCGTGGCCTGCTGGCCCGCGCCAAAGCCCGCCAGAGCCGCTTGATTGGCAAACCCGCCCAACGCCTGCGCCTCGCCCAAGCCCTGCTGACGCGCCGCCATATCGAGGTTCAAGCCCTGCAACGCCGCTTGCGTCCGCAGGTCGTTTTCCTGCTGCTGCTGTTCCGTGATGGCAGCGCTATACGCCTCGCCGCCACGGACAAGACCCTGATTCGCCAACTGCGTTTCAAGTTGCGACCGCTGACGCTGCAACTGCGGGTCGAGGCGCGACATAATCGCCTGTTGCGCCGTCATACCGGCGTTTACGGGCATCGCGGCAAGGCGCGAGGTATCCAACTGCCCTTGCAGCCCCGGCGCATTCGGCCCGCCCTGCATCGCCGCAGGAGTGTCCGGTGCGCGGGCAACATCGCCCACCCCCGTCAGGTCGTACTGACCGCGAAGCGACGGAGCGCCTACGCCACCCTGCGCCGCGCCAAAGGCACCGCCACCCGGCCCGCCACCCGCAGCGCCCAAGCCGGACGCATCGAACCCCTGCAGATTCAACCCCTGCGGCCCTGCGCCCGCAAAGCCATACTGCCCCGCCGTGGGGCCGAAGTTAACCGGCAGCGCGTTCACGCCCGCCCGGGCCTGTCCCATCGCGCCGAGATCGGGAGCCTCGCCAATGTCGCCGTACCCGCCGAAACTGAACTGCTGCGCCGGAAGCCCCTGCGGGGTGAAGTTGGTGCCGTAGATATCCGACACGCGACCGATGGCCTGCTCACCGAGGCCGGACAGCGCACGCTCTACGCGCTGCTGCGCCTCTAGGGTCGCCTGCGCTTCGGGGGTAAGATACTGCTCAATAAACGGGGTGTCCAAGTCCACCATAGAAGTGAACATATCGCGGGTGGGCATAGCATCGCCCGTATAAGCGTTCTGCGCCCCGCGCATCGCGTTGCGGTTGACAAACTCGCCTGCGCCAAAGTCGCCAAATTGCGCCCCTATGGACGAATCCATGCGATTGCCGCCAAAGCCGCCACCCATCGGGCCACCGCCCGCGTCATCAAATCCCATTCCCGTGTGGCGCATCGTGCCGCCGCCTTGCGAGAACTCGCGCCCGTCATCAAACTGACGACCCGCCATCCCTTCGGATTTCATGCCACCGCCCAACTCCATGCGCTGATCGGTTCCGGGCTGAAACGCACCGCCGCCAATGTCAACCATAGAGGGCGGGGCTTGCGTACCCTTCGGCCCGCCAGTCGGCGGAGGCGGGGTAAAAGTGCCGTCAGCATTGGGGGGCGGCAACGCGCTCTTTGCGCTAGTGCGCTGATAACCACCCGCAGCGGGCGGTCTGTTTGCCTGTTTTGCAGACGGGTCGGGCAACGGCTTGGGCTGACGCGCCTGCCATTGCTGCATTGCAGCGCGATATGCCGCCTCGTCAACCTGCGGGCGACCGAAGGTCACGCGCTGACCACCAAGCGGGGTCTTGATGTTGGGATTGGACAGCCGCGCCGTGAGCCGCGCTGCCTCTAGGTTTGCAACACCCTGCTGCTGTGCAGCACCCGCGTAATCAGGTGCCGGGGGAGGTGCCGGTGACTTTTTGCCCATATCTCGCGTCCAAGTAACGACACGCATCGCGTGTCATCGTCAACATCACAAAATCTCCATCGGGACGCGCATCCTTGATGCGACCTTCCTCAATGAAGCCCATTTTCTTGACTACCCGCAACGCTTTGGCGTTTCCGCTCGATACAGGCGCGATGATTTTGCCAACGCCTGCAACATTGAACGGATAGTCAAAAATCGCTGCTAAATAGCGTGATGTGAGTCGGCCCGCGATGACGATATGACAGACAATGCTCGCGCCGCAGTATTCTTCGTAGATTACGCCCGCGACAATTTGCCCGTCACGCTCTAACCCTATCGCTTCCGACCTTTCCGCGAAATAGCCTCTGCCTAAAACCTCTGCAACCCACGCACCAACCGGTGCGCCTGTGATTATACGCCCGCCCATCCGGTTTGGAAAACCACATCGGTAGCAGCCCACTCAATCTGCAAGCCGGACGATGCCGACTTCAACTGTAGTGCGCCGCAATAACCGATGCCGGTAATCCCCTGCCATGAGTTAGTGATTTGCAAGTCCGATCCCCAAAGCGCCGAGTCCCACAGCCCAACGCCCCACGCGCCAAAGGCTGAACCCGAGTATGACAGCGCAGAACTGGTGTCCATCGTGTCAAAGTCGATGTTCATGCCCAACTGGATTTGCGGTTGCCCGTTGGTAAAGAGCGACGGACGCGCACGGGTAAAGTATTTCTTTACGCCGCGACTGCCGAAGTAGTTAAACGCCTGCAAGCAGTTTCCGGTGATGTTTGACGAGCCATCGGTATAGCCGTCATCCCACGCCTTGCCGACAAACCCGGCACCGCCGAAGTAGGGGTTCTCGTTGAAGATTTCCCAACAGAACGCCGACCAGCCTTTGAACTTGCACCAAGAGGTCGTGATGGTGTTCATCACATACTGCTCTTGTTGCCCCGTGGCAACCGGCACGTTTACCCACACGGCGCTATTCTTCGGGGAATACACAATCTGCCACCCGAATGACGAGCCGTAATTGACCGTTGCAGCCGTGATAGCGCCTTGAATCTTGTTCGACAGCGCCACGCGAGGGTCGAGGCGCGAGGACTGGAGCGACTGTGCAAGCGGCATCAGGCCGTCATAGGTCAAAAGCAGCAGGTCGCCCGCGTACTTCAGCAGGCAGCGGTTGCCAATCGGCGCACCGAGTTTCCATATACCCGCAAGCGCCCACGTTGCCGCGCTCGACGGGTCGGTTCCACGGTAAACGATGACCTCGCCCTCGCTCGTCACGAATACGAGGTTGTCATCCACGCCATATCCGGCGTCAATCGTCCAAGTGTCAAGGTCAACCAACACGCCGCCAAGTTTGGCGATAGAGGACAGGTCAAGGACAGCCGCCGCGCCGCCTGCGCTAGAGGTCGGCAGGTACCACGCCTTCAGCGTATTCTTTTCGATGAACCACACGCGATTCTTAAACAGCGTGACGTTAGAGAGGTTGGTCGTGGTGACGCCCGTGATCGCCGGGGAGGATACGCCCGTGATTGCCGTCCAAGTCGTGCCGTTGTAGAGGCGCGGCGAGTCCACCCCGTTAACGGCGTACATGAAGTTACCGCCAGCCGTCGTGAAGTTCACATACTCCCACCGGGCATTGGACAGGCTCGACACCACCGCAGCGCCTACCGGCCCTTGCGTGGTCACATCGTAGATGGCATTCGGAGCCGTCGCAGCGGCAAACAAGCGGTTGGTCGTAGCGCCTGCGTAGTGCATCAGCGTTTCAACCTGCCCGCCGAGGCCGGTCGCCCAAGACTCGTACCCGCCGCGCAGCACAACGCTTGACACGGTGGGAAAGAAGTTTTCCAGCGTCACCGCATCGGTTTCATCCATGTTCGCAAGCGAATCACGGGCGTTCCACCCGCCCACAGGGGCAGGCAGGGAAGCAACCGAGGCCGCATTACGCTGAATGAGTTGCCGACGCGCCATCAGTCAATCCCGTAGCCAGAGTCCGGGAGATTGTCGTAACCGATCAGCACCGTACCCGGTCGCGGGGCAAAGGACAGGTTCGCCGCGCTCGTATCCTGCGCGATGCAGGTTTCAAGTTCCTGCAGGTAGTTCCGATACATGGCGGTCGTGTCAAAGCCCTTCGCCTCAAAGTATTTGAGTTTGGTGGACAGCACCATGAGCCGGTCGGGATAGATGCAGGTATCCGAGTCGGCGGTAAACGAGGTCTTAGGCGCACCCGCCGCATCCTCGACCCATCCGTTACTGCGGTACTCAAAGCCAAGCACCTCGTCATACGAAATACCCGGCCAAATCTGAAAGTACTTGCCGAGCAACCGCCACCGGATACGCGGGCCGGTTGAGATATACCCCGACAGCAGCCATTGCCATTGCTGCGCGTCCTCGGGGCCGAGCAATTCCCAACGCTTGCTCTTGTCCCATTGAGTGCGCGGGATGATGGCATCATAGTCGGCAGGCAGGTCGTAGCGCACCTTTTGGAAAGTCACCACGGCACCCGTCGCAGAGGCCGTGACAGCCTGCGAGAGCGTGACCGTAGTGCCGTTGTTCACTACGCTGATGTAGGTGGCATTAGGGATGCCCTCGCCTACCACCTGATAGGTCGTATCCAGTCCTGCCGTAGATGGCACCGTGAGCGTCGTAGAGCCGTCTACCCACGTTCCCGTGGTCTGCGTCCATTGGGTCGTGATCAAGTGCTGACGCACCAACTTGCGCCAATCACCCCGACGCAGCAACTCGTACCCGCTAGCGTTCATCAACGCAAGAATTTGGATTACATCTTGGTTGGTGTTACCGGCAACTGCGTTAGGCGTACTTACGCCTAGTTCATTGGTTACCTGCTGTACGAGTTGAAGCATCGTGGTCATGGGTTAGTCTTCCTTGCGCTTTCGCTTGGATTCTACCAATTCGCGCATCTGTTCCTGCAACGCAGCCAACTGCGCTCGGGTTTCCTGCAACTCTTTATTCGCCTCGGCACGATTCTTGTGCTGAAGGAACATCCGCGCACGCTCACGCAGACCCGCACCGCCCATGCCGATACGCTGGATATGGGCGTCCGAGGCCGTGGCGACCTGCTCGACGGTCTGGAACTTGAGGATGTGCAATTCTTCCATCTGCGAACGGTTGAACTCGTCAGGGGCGGCGCTGTGCCAGTCCGAGAGGGGCGTTCCGATCACGGGAGCGCCGTCGCTCTGCTGCATCTGAAAGTGCAGCCATTGACGCGGGAACCGCTCCTTGTGGTCATCGCGCACCGGCTGTTCGACGATGTTGGTCTTGTCGCCCGGTACCATGATGCGGACAAAGGGCTGACCCTTGTAGTCCTTCAGGTCGGACAGGTAAAACTCAACGTGAAGAAAAGAGTCCGCGTTAGAAACGTCAGAATCAAGCATGGTTTACTCCTGTGGGGATTATGCTTTAGCGCCTGCAACGCCGTACCACTTGTTGTTGGCTACGGCAAAAAAGATGCTCACATGGTCGCGGGCGACCGATGCGGAAGGGTTCTGGTTAATCGTGGTTGACGCCTCATGCGCGTAAACCGTCAGGGCATGGGCGCCGCTGTTGGCGATGTAGATAACCGCGCCCATTTCGGTCGGCGGCAACCTTACGCCCGATCCCGATGGCGTCACGTCCACCGAGTTGTAAACATGGGTCAACTGCAGCGCCGTCGCTTGCGTTGAACCCGTCGCGGTAAGGTCATCGACGCCATCGCCGCAGATTGCTACGGTCGATAGCGCCGATGCCCCCGCACCTAGCACACGGCTAGGTATCGTCATGCGCCGAGGACGCTAACCCAAGTGGTCGGGCTGGTACCCACGAACACACGCCGCTTGGTCGTGGCAATCGCCACGGAAGCAGCGCCGTCAATGGTTCCCGAAGCCGGGTACACCGTCAGCGAGGAAGCCCCGTCATTCGCCACAACGCTCACCGCACCGGCCTCCGCAGGCGGCAGGCGAACGCCCGTGCTTGCAGCGGTAGTGCTAACGACATTGTGAACAGCCGACAGCGCAAGCGCCGTTGCAGCGTTGGTGCCAGCAGCCGTGAGGCCGGTAGCAACATCACCGCAAATCGCCGTAGCCGACGCACCCGGCTGACCCGAACCCAAGACGCGAGAAGGATATGCCATTCTGCTCTCCTGAAAGGAGGAGGCGGGTTTTACCCCGCCCCCTGTGGGTTACACGCTAGTCGCGCTGAACCAAGCCACGTCGCCAGTCGCCAGAGCGACCGGAGGCGAGGTGTACGAGCCACCCGTCGCCGTGACAAGGAACGTGGTAGCGTTGACCGTGCAGACAGCGGTGCTAGCGGTAATCGTCGCGTTAGCCTGCGCCAACACATAACGACGCCCGTTCGCACCCCAAACCTGCAAGCCAAGCGGCCCGATGACCGGGACAGCCGTGCCAGCCGAGTTCAGGTTGGTGTCGGCCTTGTCGAGCAGCGCGGTACCGATAACCGGAGTAACTGAAAAAGTCATGGTGTTGCTCCTATTAAGCGATCAGGACGCCGCTGAACTGCGGGCCAGACGAGGTGAGGTTACCGGCCCAGCCAATCAGTTTGACAACCGCATCCTGATTGACCGACTGACGCTCGCCACCAATCGGCACAAAGTTCCGATCCTTGTGCGGACGGAAGTGCAGATACTTGGTGTTGAGGAACCACATGTGATTCGCGTTGCCGGAGCCGCCGTTATACGACGAGGAACCGATACCACCATCAAGCACCACGTCCGAAGCCATGCCCGCGCCGAAGTACTTGAGCGAGGCAAAGCCAGCGCCAGCCATACCCGAGCCTTCGCTCGAAATACGCTGAATGGCCTGCAGGCTCTGGAGGTACAGACGGTAATAGTTGCTGTCAGCCACGATAAGGTCAGGCTTATCGGTGCCGCGCACCAACTGAACCGCCAGCGAGTCCATGTACTGCTGGATGTTGGAGGCCGTAACAGCAGCGCCGCCATCGGTCACACCGGAGAACTTGCGGCTCTGCCAGAACGACCAAGTGGCGCGGTTGATGCCGCCGTAGGTACCCGAGGACGGAGCATCGGGGACAGCCGCAGCAAGACCCGTGAGGTTCTTGCCAGAGTTGCCCGTGCCGTCGCCGTACAGGTCGCCCGAGATACGGTTAGCCAACTGCGCCTCGGCAACCGACATACGACCGTCAAGAAGGTCGATGATGGCCTCCTTGCCCGAGTTCTGGATCATCTCCAGACCCGAGATGGTCACAGCCGCAGCGTACTGCGTGATGGAGAACTGCGCCGCCGAAATGGGCGAGTTCTGGCCGACGTTCAGCACTTCATAACCCGAATAGGAATTCGTGTTGTTCGTGGTGCTGTCGTTGTACATGATTTCCTGAAGGATGACGTTACCGCCCGAGAACGTCTTGACGTTCCCGCGCTCCTTCAGGCGACGAAGCAACGCATTGTTGTTCGTCACGTTGTCAGCGAGTTCACCCGACCGGCTCTGAATGTTGGTCGCAATGATATCGCTGATACTGGAATTGGCAAATGCCATGTTAAGACTCCTGTATCAAGTGATTAAACACGGTCTGCGAGGCCGTCAAATGCTTCAGCCAACATAGACCGACGATCTTGCGCTTTGGGAGCCGTGTTCGTTCCGGGTGTGGAACTTCTGACGCTGACCGCAGCCGCCCGTGCCGCTTTCGCTGCACGATTCAACTCCGTTGCCTTCTTCGCTTGCTCTGCAGCCTGTTGTGCGGACTGCACTCGCTCAAAAAGCGCCGGGTCTAGGCGTATGGCTTTATCATACGCTTCGTCAAGTGTGGATGCCAAACCGCTCTGCAGCAGGTTGACCATGACAGGCCGCGCATCCTCAAAGTGTTCAGCCTTCGCAGCAAAGTCGTTAATCTCCGACAGCAACACAGCGTTCTGCTGCTGTTCCTGCTGCTGCTTCCACGTCAGCACTTCACCGCGAACCTGCGCCAACTGGTTCTGCAAGGCGTAAAGGTTTTGATCAACAGCCGGGGCAGGCTGCACCCCGCCGAGGTTTACCCCGTACTGCTGCGCCAACTGCTGAAAGTACGCCACGCGCTGTTCAGGCGAGGACGTGCGGAGGGTGTAGTCCGCTTCCATCAGCGCCTTTACCGCTTGCGCGGGCTTGATGCCAAGACCCGCAATCGTAGTCTCGTAAGGCGCAATGGCCTCCTTCATTTCGTCGGCAAAGGTCGCCTTCGACAGCAACGGCTCGACGCCTTTACGCATCTGCTCCTCGCGCTGCCATGCGTATTCCTGAATCTTGGGGTCGGCCTTCGCCCAATACTCGTGATAATCCTTCTTCCACGATGCCGGGGGCTTGCGCCACACGGGTTCCTCGGCAGGCTCCGTGACGGGTTCAGCGGGTTCAGCCTTTACCTTCGGGGCAAACCGCCCCGACTCGTCGCGCACCGTTTCAACGGGCTTCGGGGTTTCGGGCTGTTCGCCCGACAACTCCGCTACGGTTTCCACGCCCTCAAACTGCTCTGCCAACTTTTCGCGCCGGGTGTCTTCCATCACTTTCTCCTGTGGGGATCATTGGTGAATCGCGCATTGTCAC
>Ga0315902_10002394_pt1 | contig 29189 bp, 24 predicted proteins | sample LakEriMetagenome_9_FD_203523 | JGI IMG/M metagenome (GOLD analysis project Ga0315902, IMG submission 203523) | Freshwater fungal communities from buoy surface, Lake Erie, Ohio, United States - Buoy 12 MA117 | ecosystem: Environmental > Aquatic > Freshwater > Lake > Lake biofilm | place: USA...
GTATACCATAAGCAGAAACCAGATACGGGCACAGCAATAAAAAATACAGATTCAGCAGAATATTGATGAGGATATTGAGATTCTTGAGCAAAGCAAACTTTGCCGCCTTATTGTGATGACGCAGGTAGGCAAAGGGCAAAGCCGCCAATGCATCCAGTGCGAGAATCCATATGAAATACTGAATATACTCAGGATGATCAGCCAGCCTTACAAACGTGGCAATACCCGTAGTGAAAAACGAGGCCAGCAGTATGAAACCGGCCGAGCTGAAAAAAACAGAAATCATAGCCGTAGTAAATACCTGACTCGGTTGTTGATGCCTGGATGCAAACCTGAAAAATGCGGTTTCCATGCCATAGGTCAGAAGCACGTTAAAAAATGCTACGTACGCATACAACTGCGTATTTATACCATACTCTTGCGGGTTGAAAATGTTGGTGTAGAGTGGAACCAGCAGATAGTTTAAAAAACGTCCTGCCATGTGGCTTATGCCATAAATAGCTGTTTGCGAAGCCAGTTTTTTTAGTGCCGCCAAGGTGTTTTCGTATTGCAGTACGAAATACGTGAATTGCTGGCGTATGCCCGCAGTTGCTTTTACACACCGGTATCTGAGTGTCTATTTTGAAGACTTGCTCCGGATGCCAAAGCCGTATAACGGCAATTTGTAAAAAAACATATCTTTGCCCCCCGTGAAAGTAGTAGTAATAGGGGGTGGCGCTGCAGGGTTTTTTGCAGCCATCCATTGTGCAATGGCCAATAAAGAGGCCGAAGTAGTGTTGGTAGAAAAAACCGACAAGCTTTTAAGTAAAATTAAGATTTCGGGCGGTGGGCGCTGCAATGTAACCCATGCATGTTTTGATTTGAAACAACTTTCATTGGCATACCCGCGTGGCGAAAAACAACTTAAAAGTGCGTTCAGTAAATTTATGACATCCGATACCGTAAACTGGTTCGAAACCCGTGGGGTAAAACTGAAAACGGAAGAAGACGGACGTATGTTCCCAAAAACAGATGATTCGCAAACAGTGATTGACTGCCTAATGAAGGAAGCCAAAAAATACAAAATTCAGATACTTACCGGGTGCGATATCAAAAAAATAGAACCTGAATTTGCCGGAGGGTTTACCCTGCACACATCCGACAACAAAAAAATGGAGGCAACACGGGTAATTGTTACCACCGGTGGAAGCCCCAGAACAGAAGGAATGAACTGGATAAAAAACCTGGGACATGCTATTGAAGAAAGCGTACCGTCTTTGTTCACATTTAACATAAATGATACAGCGCTGCACGATTTGCAAGGCATTTCCGTAAATCCGGCTAAAGTTCGAATACTGGATTCAAAACTTGAATTTGGCGGTCCGGTGCTAATTACCCACTGGGGACTGAGCGGTCCGGCTGTGCTGAAAATATCCTCTTACGGGGCACGCATACTGGCCGAACGCGACTACGACTTTCAGGTGCAAATAAACTGGCTGAACGAAAAGAAAGAAGATGTAGCCCGCCTGGAATTGATGAACCTTAAAGCAGCCAACCCGGCCAAGCAGATAAATACCTTGTTTCCGTATACACTGCCCAAGCGTTTGATGAATTTCATATTTGAAAAAGCCGGCATGAACATGACCAGCAAATGGGGAGAGGTATCAAAAGATGATGTAAACCGCTTAATTCAAACACTTTTGTACGACACTTATCGGGTTCACGGTAAAACTCCGTTTAAAGATGAATTTGTAACCTGCGGAGGCATTTCCCTAGATGATGTAAACTTCAAAAACATGGAAAGCAAACGCATCAAAGGACTTTACTTTGCCGGTGAGGTACTGGATATTGATGGCATTACCGGTGGATTTAACTTTCAGGCAGCCTGGACCACAGGATATATAGCCGGAAACGCAGCAGCCCGATAAATTAAAACGTAAGCGTAAGCAAATTGACCTGAAAAACAGGGCGGCCACCCATACCATAAGCTGGGCCGGAGAAAGGCGGTGGGGGAAGCAATCCGCTTCCGAGCGGTTTGGGAATTGCATACCGAGTGGAGTTATAAAACAGAGTTCCAACAAACGCAGGAACAAAAGGAACGAGTATTGCTAATGGGGTAAACTGAGTAGCTATTGCCGAGATTGGAATGGTACCAATAGACCCAATAATAACACCGCCTAATGTTTTTAGAAACTTTCCCTTGACCTCTTTGGTGTTACCTATCGAATATATTAAGTACGAACTGGTCAACAGCCCCCCTGCAACTGCCCCAATACCAAGACCTGCCAATACTCCTTCGTTGGAAAATCCTGTTAGGCCACCTCCAATAATTGCTCCGCCTATTAATCCGCCTATTGCACCTACAGCTAAACCTCCTGTACCGGCTAGTACTTGCAGGGCCATTTTTGCTCCGGATGGCGGTTGTACACCCTTACCAGGTACTGGGGGCAATGCAGGAGATTGTTTATTGTCCACTGCCGGTGGTTGCTGTTGTGCTTCCGCAACCGGAGGTTGTTGGCTTAATATTTCCAATTCGTAAATTTGTTTTTTAGCCAACTGAAGTGTGTCCGACACCATATTTATGTGTAAGCTGAGCAGCGAATCTGTTTGTGCTAAAAACAACCCGTAGTAGAAAGAACCGTATACCGTTTGAACACGCACACTATCGTTTAGCCTTAATTGGCTGTAGTCAATTTTGGATTGTGCGTTTGATAAATGCGCCAACGCAATAAGATATATTAATAATAGCTTCTTTATCATTTTTGAGTTAATCATAGTGAATACATTAAGTGGTGCAAATGTGTTAAGTATTACATCAAAAATCTACTTTTTTACGGCAACTTAACAGATAATGTTTAGTATAAAACAACAATTTATTGAATACGAATTGCATATTTTGCAAACGTATTGATACCTAACCCTAGTTAAAGATGCATCGCTACATACTTTTCATATCGCTTTGTGTATGCATAGGAATAGGTGCCGGAAGCGAAATTATACCGGTAAATAGCGGCACCGGATGGGACGGCAAACACTACTCAACATTAGCCAAGGATGTAGATGCAATGTGGGCAAACAAACAAATAGACAGCTACCAGTTTTACCGTTTGCTTCCTCCCGTATGTGCGCATGCAGTGCTTAAATTGTTCGGGCTAATGCCTGCAGAGGCGCATCATGTAGTAAATACATTTAAATGGATGAATGTGGTATTAATCCTGAGTATGGCTTTACTTTTTTTCAGGCTATGTACTCGTTTGCAGTTGCGTAAAGAAACGGAAATCGTAGGCTTCAGTGCGCTGTTTTTAAATTTCGCCCTCTTAAAGCAGGCCTTTTACTACCCGGTATTAACCGATGTGTTTGCCTACTTTTTCGGATTTCTTCTTATTTATGCTTACCTCACACGTGTGAAGTGGTTGCAATTCGCTGCGCTGGCTGCGGGCAGTTTTACCTATCCGCTATTTTTTATTACCGGGGCTGTGCTTTTTATTCACCCCGAGTCGGATAAGTTACGTAACGTATTGATACGTTTAAGCATGCCGCTTAGGTGGGGGCTACTGTTGTTGCTTATCGTATTGTATGCAGCCTATCAAATTAACCGCCATGCATTTATTCAGCCGCAGTACCTGATGCATATTAACCACACGTGGATGCATGTGAGTTTTTTACTGGTGTTAATTACCGTGTATCGACTGGGAAAAGGGTTTAATGCGTCTTTGAGTGTTGGCTCGGGGTTTGATTACGCGCATAACACAAAAATGCTTTTATTCGGACTGTTAGCTGCTAGTTATTGGGGCTTGCAATGGATTATGGCTACAGTATATACAATACCCGAGACCGTATTTACCACGCAAACATTTTTACTCAATATTTTCCAGCAATCGTTTTCTAATCCATTAGCCTTTTTGGTGTTTCATACTATGTATTTTGGCCCGGTGGTTTTGCTCGTGGCATTTAACTACAAATCCGTATTGAGTAAGGCCTCTACTTACGGACTTGCACCGGTTCTTTTTTTGTTCTGCTATTCCATCCTGGCATTAGGAACTGAAAGCAGACAATTTATTAATGCATGGCCTGCCTTCGTTTGTGTTGCTTTGCTGTGGCTGAATTCATTCGCTATAAAAACTCCCTTCGCATGGATGCTGGTTATCATAAGCCTTGCACTATCTCACTTCTATTTGCACATAAATGCCCCCGGCATTTTTGAAACCTACCAATACGGCAAGTTTCCCGAGCAATATTATTTCATGCATCAAGGTCCGTTTGCTACCGATGTATCGTATCTGATAAATATGTTTCAGGTTATTGTAACTGCAGTTGCTGTCATTGCATTGATAAAGCAATTGAAAACGAATGCACCAAGCATGCAGAATAGCTAATAAGCGGCATCGAATACAGATGAACGGCCGGTTTTATAACTCACAATATTTGATGTAATTTGCCACCCCATGATAAAAGAGCCCAAACGCTATTTAGTAACCGCTGCGCTTCCCTATGCAAATGGTCCTGTTCACATTGGACATCTGGCAGGTTGCTATCTTCCTGCTGATATTTATGTACGGTATTTGAAGGCAAGGGGGAAAGATGTAGTATTTATTTGCGGAAGTGATGAGCACGGTGTACCCATTACCATTAAAGCTAAAAAAGAAGGTACTACGCCTCAGGCCGTTGTAGATAAATACCACAGCATGATGCAGGCTTCGTTTGCTGAGTTTGGTATAGAATTCAGCTACTACGGCCGAACCACTTCGCCCGTTCATCATCAAACAGCTCAAACGTTTTTCAGACATCTGTACGATAAAGGCGTTTTTCGTGAAGAAGTTACTAAGCAATATTACGATGAAGAGGCTAGGCAATTTTTAGCCGATCGCTATATAACCGGTGTATGTCCGCGTTGCGGAAATCCATCTGCCTATGGCGATCAGTGTGAGAAGTGTGGAACATCGCTCAGCCCTACCGATTTGATTAATCCAAAATCAACGTTAAGTGGGGCAACACCCGTGCTTAAAGAAACTAAAAACTGGTTTTTACCGATGGGCGAATTGCAGCAAACCGAAGCATTTCAAAAATATATTACCCGGTTTGAAAACTGGAAGTCGAATATAAAGGGCCAATGCCAGAGCTGGCTGAATGAGGGGTTGCAGTCTCGCGCCATGACCCGTGATTTGGAATGGGGTGTACCTGTTCCTTTGGCTGATGCCGATGGTAAAGTGCTGTATGTATGGTTTGATGCCCCCATCGGATATATATCAGCCACCAAGGAATATTTTAAGAGCGATACGCAATGGGAAGATTACTGGAAAAAAGAAGATACAGCGCTGGTCCATTTTATAGGCAAAGACAATATTGTATTTCATGCTATTATATTTCCCATGATGCTTATGGCACATGGAGATTATATTTTGCCACAGCAGGTACCCGCCAATGAGTTTCTGAATTTGGAAGGCGACAAAATTTCAACCTCCCGCAACTGGGCTGTGTGGCTGCATGAGTATCTGGAGGAGTTTAAGGGCAAACAGGATGTGCTGCGCTATACTTTGTGTGCCTCAGCTCCTGAAACAAAAGACAATGATTTTACGTGGCGTGATTTCCAGGCACGCAATAACAATGAGTTGGTTGCAATTCTAGGTAACTTCGTAAATCGTACAATTGTACTTACCCACAAATTTTATGACGGAAAAGTTCCATCCTTCAATTACCGCGAAGAAGGATTTGAAGAGGCCGTAGTTGCCACACATATTTTTCAGGCGAAAGAAAAAATAGAGAAAAGTATTGAACAGTTTCGGTTTCGTGAGGCATTGTTTGAGATGATGGAAGTGGCCCGAATGGGAAATAAATTTTTAGCCGATCATGAACCTTGGAAGCTCATAAAAACCAATGAAGCCAAAACAGCTGCTGTATTAAATTTGGCACTACAAATTTGTGCCAACCTCAGCGTGATGATGAAGCCGTTTTTACCCTTTTCATCTGCAGCGCTTGAACGTATGCTAGGCAAGTCGTTTAACTGGAATGATATAGGAAGTATGTTGCTGATGCAAGAAGGTGATACCATTCATGAGGCTCAGCTGATGTACGAGAAAATAGAAGACGAAACCATTGATGTACAGCTGAAAAAACTTGAAAAAACGAAACAAACACAGTCAGAAAATACTGCAGTTAACACGCTGCATCAATTAAAAGCTGATATCACTTACGATGAATTTGATAAGCTTGACCTTCGTGTAGGAAAAGTACTTGAAGCCGAACGCGTGCCTAAAGCTGACAAATTACTTAAACTGATTGTTGATTTAGGATTTGAAAAACGAACTATATTAAGTGGTATTGCTGAGTATTATAAACCTGAAGAGCTGGTAGGTAAATTGGTAACGGTGGTGGCGAATCTTGCGCCACGCAAAATAAGGGGTATTGAAAGCCAGGGAATGTTACTTATGGCGGGCAATGATTTTGGAAAGCTATACAGTGTGGGGCCCGAAAAAGAAATAGAGCCGGGCAGTGTGGTGAAATAAGCACATTCAAAACATACTTACAGCTGGTTTTTCTCAGCTATCTTCTGTTCAATATCTTTCATAAGCGGTTGCAGATTTTTCCCCGAAGGAAAATACTTAAGACCCCTTTGCACGTATATCAGAGCTTTATCGTATTGTTCATTGATAAACATAGTGTATGCCAGTATTTCATGTATGTTTTCATTGTATGGCATATACGAAATAAATTGATTCGCGTATAATTCGGTCTCAAAGGGAAGATTCAATTCAAAACACACTTTAGCTAGCGATTCAAGCACAAACAGATTAGTAGTATCCAATAGAAAGGCATCGATTAATTTTTGTCGGGCTCCGCTCCAATCTGATTGGCTGATATACAACCTCGCAAGTTCATATTGTGTGTTGAAAAAATACGGGTAAAGAGATATGGACTTCTCCAAACTTACTTTCGCTTGTTCAATCATCTGTGCTGATGATTGGGGATTTTTTTCATTGCCTGCTGCATATAATAAATTTATGGCAAGCAAGTGATGCGCCTGAGCTGAATTATCAAGATGCTTAATATCGTTCTGCATCAGAGTTACAGGATCTTTCCACTGACTGTTTCGCATTATACTTCGTGTACTAAACAGGAGTAAGACCAATAATAGACAATATTCAACCCATTGAGGTTTTTGTAAATTTAGGTCGGGTTTAATTGATACTACAACTGCTGAAAAGAAAAGACAAAAGCCTGCTGAAGCAGTGTAAGCCAATCGCTCTCCAACCATACCGGCTACCAACTCAATGCAATTACTGAACAGAAATATACTTGTAACGTACCACACAAATCCGACAAGGATAGCAATACTTTTATGCCTGTATCTGAAAGCAATCATTGCTAACAACACGTGAAAAATCAATGCCAGCCAAACCTTAAAATTGCCTGCATGTGCGGTTTCTAGTATTGCAAACCCATAATAAAATGAAAGTTCATAAGGAAAAACCATTAACCTCAAATACTCACCCATCGTAACAAGTCCTGTAAAGCACTTTTCAACGGGCGTGTGAGGCGCGACCAGTGTATTTTCAATATAATGCAGATTTCGGCCTTCTTTTAACCCATCGGTTTTTTTTGAGGCATTTATGATTGCTGGTATTTGATTATTTGAAGGTATAAATGCGCTGACAGTATCGTGCACTATTTTAGATGGTTGATTGCTTTTACTGATAACGATATATAAGGGTGTGATGAGAAAAAGTGTAATTAGAATCTGAGACAATAATTCGTTTTTTATTCGATCTATATGTTTCTTAGCTATTTCTACTAGCGAAATAAGCAGCAGTAGCCACTGATAAATAGGGACATTAAAAAAGTAAACACTGAATACAATAGACAGAAGTGCAACCAGTAATCCGTAAATAGGTTTTTTATTTAGGAGGTAATAAAACAACACAATTTGTATAAGAATAAGTAGTGAGATGTAATTTCTAACCAACATGACGAATACACTTAGGGCAATTAGAACAGATGCAGTAGTTTTAAGATCTTTGAAACCATTTTTAAACTGAACGTATGCCAGGTATGACGCATGTAGCAGAACTACATATGTTAAGTCTCTGTAATTGTAATAATACGCAATAGCCGAATTTAGTACAACCAACAGAAATCCATATTTATTAGGGTTGGACATAGTTGTTACAACAAACAGGAGTGTTGCTACAGCAAAACAAACCCAATCGTTAAGATAAAAACCGAGTGCAAAAAGCAGTATGATAACAACAAGGTGTATCCCTGATTTATTAAGTAGATACAGTATTTTTTTTATGTAACCGGGATGCTTGTAAATATATGCCAGAAAAAATAGCGCTACTAATAAAATACTCGTTACTGAAAATATAAATATAGCATTTTGCCATACAAAATCGGCTGTGATCCACGCTGATGGTAGTATCATAAGAAGAGAAGAAACAATAATCCTTCTGCTACTTGCTAAGCTCAATAAGTATAAGATAAGCGGTACTATAACCACTAATGGATAGACAGATTTCTTAGATAATAAAGCGATAATAAAAAGCACAATTGCAAGCAGCAACTGATACCAACGCTTATGGATGCTATATGAGTGAAGGGCGTGTGCACTAATTAATGCAAACAGCAGAGCTAATATCTCGTCTCTGTTTTTTATGCTAGCAACGACTTCGGTGTGAATAGGGTGTACGGCAAAGAGAAATGCTGCTATCACCGGTATCCAAAAATTAGCTGCACCGAACCACTTAAAAAGCAAATGAAACAGTACTAAAGTACTAATCAGATACAGTATTATATTAATCAAATGACTAACAAATGGACTTTCGCCAAAAAATTGATGCTCCATCGCAAAAGTTATATGTGTAACCGGACGATACCCAAAAACAATATCGCTGTTATTGCTGTAGTAGCTATTCGAAACAATATCCTTCAGACCTTCAAAGCCTTTTGATGTAAATCGGTGATGCTGTGTTACCAGATCATCATCCATGTTGTACCCGTTCTGTACTGTATTTCCAAAAACAAGCAAGATCAACAGCGATAAACCTATATAATAGTTTCGTGTGTGTGTATTCGTAGTAGTCGATGGAGATATCGTATTCCGCATATTGTCTATTATCTATTCCATCATTCGTTTAACCTTCCAAATTAAAAACTGTATAAAGCTGGAAATCTGATAGTACGAAAAATAGTTTCTACTAAACATGTAATCGCTTTTATACTTGCGAAGAGTATCAATATAAGTCTGATAATACGGAAAAAAGATTGATCCCTGATTTGAAAACAGACGCATCGATAGCTCGGCAAAATGTATAAAAACTATGGGGGTATCTCGTTCTATCAATACAACCTCATTGTTAGCTTGTAACGTATATTCCATGGCATTCCATCCTGCCAGATTACATCCTTTGTGCTTAAGTACTTTTACTCCATCAAATTTGACGGGAAGTATATCAAGGTACTTCTGATCATCAAATAATCCCCGTGAGGCACTTTTGGTTAGCTTGTACATACAACATTCAGACCACCACTCCAGTATATCGAGTGCATGGCGATTTGCTGCAAAAAAGCCTGCATTGAATAATCCGACACGCAGGTTTGCTTCAAGCCAATTTTGGTTTTTAGTTGGATTCGCAGGATAAAAATGGGGCGTCAGTAAAACCCTATGGTGAGAGAGCTCATCAAATAAAAAGCCTGGGTCTGTGTAAAAGTAAATGTCGTTATCAACGTAAATGACTTTATCCGAATTACTCAATAACTTAGTCAACCACACAGGCTTTAAAGCCCATCTTAATTTATCCTTATTCGTACTGTATTTATTAATGATAGCCAAAACAATAGGAGTGTGTATTGTACTTAAATTAAACAGACTTACATTATCCGGAACTGTAAATGATGTTGTATTTTCAGCATCTACCAGCAAGACATAAAGCTTATATCCAAATTTATTCAAGCTATCTGCCAGAGCCAGCGATTTAAATAAATGTGAAGTCGTTGATATGGTACAGAATAGTGACAAAATTTATCTGATTAACAAATATAATGTATTCAAATAGCCGCTCATACTTAAATTATTTTGTTTCTATCCATTGCCATATAGGCCATGTTTTATCCATCCAGTGATGGTATACATGAACCAATGATGCGTGGTAAAAAGTGGTAAAACCATCATCAGTTATTCGATTAAGCTCTCGATTAATTTGAACACCATTGTTATTGTAATCCGCAATAAAATTAAACTGTTTTGATAATGTTGGATGATTTGATAAACCAAATTCCCATGCAGTAGCTATTAAGGTTCCTTGGTCGCGTGTTTTCCAATTTGACAGATTAAATATATGCATGGTTTTACTGTGCCATGCATCTAAAAAAGGGTGACTTTCATCGGTAAAGAGAAATACTCCTCCATTCCAATGTTGCCAGTTCTTATCTTTTATCTCGATGCTAAATGTGTGATAGATATAATCTGATAAATGATTGCATTCATCAAACCAAATATCCTCCCCTTGCTTATTCAACCAGCGATGTGTCCACTTATTGTAAGTTAAACCTGTTTCCTTCTGCATTCGGGCAATGTCCATTTCATACATCACTATATCACCATTGTGATCATGCCATGTGCGGGTTTTTTTATTGAAGTAAAATGTATTGTTAAACCTAAATAAGGGATAGCTGGTGAAGAAGCGTAATGCAGTGATTGCTTTTTTTACAGGTGACTTTTTTAGTAAATCAAACTCATGCTGCAAAACCTTACTCTTCGCTTTTAGTAGCTCATCTGTAACGGTTTTGCCCTGAACGGATTCAACAAAACCAGTGAACTTTTTTCGGTCCGCTTCTCTTCTTTTCAAACATTCGCAGTTAACCGCATACGAGCTAAACTTACGAATTCGGCAATGATCCGGTGCAAACCGAATAGGTGAAATAAACTCATCGAATATTTTATCGCAATCCGGTGAAACAGCAATCACATCTGTATCTAAATAACAATAACGGTTACCACTTGGTATAAAATTATGAATTCCTGTTTTTAGATAAATACTTGCCTGATGATGAGTAAGGTGCTCTGGCGTTTTAATGTCTATTACCGTTGAATGATTAATTGTATCTTCATTTCTGCTGCTATCTGTAATTACCCAAATCTCTTTTTTTGAGTATTTCGTGAGGTAATTAAGGGAAAAATTCAAGGTGTCTGTATGTTCCTTAGATCCGCATACCACAAATACAAATACATCCTTACGCATACTTAGTGCCTTTAAACCAGTCCGTCATTTCTTTAATACCTTCTTGTAATGTAACCTGTGGCCTGAATTCAATATACTTGAACAGGTTATCGGAGTTGCTGTGCGTACTTAGCAGTTCATTGGGTGGCAGGGGTTTAAAATCAAGCGTAATTGGCTTACCCAGTAATTCGGCTATTAGTTCAGCGTAATGCAGGACCGATGCAGGCTGACCGAAACCGATATTAAAAATGCGATGAGTTGCAGGCTTTTCAGTGACTATTTTCTCGGTAATCAACTCAATACTCTTTACAATATCACTTACATGTGTAAAATCGCGCATAACCTGACCAGTATTGTACAATATAATTTTATTCCCTTCTTCAATAGCCTGCATAAATTTATACGCAGCCATATCAGGTCGGGTAAAAGAACCATATACTGTGAAAAAGCGTAAACCTATAGCTGTTATGCCAAATTGTGCACAATAATTTTCAATCATTACCTCGGTCATTTTTTTGGTAGTCCCGTAAAATGAAAGTTGAAGCGAGGTATCTGAATGTTCATACATTATTGTTTGATTAGGAGCATATACGCTCGAACTACTTGCATAAATAAAGTATTTTACTCCATTCTTTCTGCATTGCTCCAGTACATTAAATGTACCCTGAACATTAGTAGCATAATACTTTTCGGGGTGGAGAAGCGAAGCTGATACACCTGTTTCGGCAGCCAAATGAATAACAATATCGGGTTTATTTTCAAGCACATCTATAAACGCTGAATGTATATTTCCATGGCTTAAATACCGGAGATTTTGTGCTCTTAAAGCAACAGGCCGAGTAGGTTTTTCCAATAAATCAATGCCACTGGCAAGATGTTTTTTCTGCATCTGATTCTGCAGGTGATAACCTATAAATCCGGCAGCACCGGTAATTAAAATGGAGGGCATTGTAGTACGTGTATTCAACTGCAATATACAGGTTATGCTAAGTCAACCCAGCGTTTAAACCACTTTTCCATAACTAAAATCTTCCAAAGTTTCCAATTGTAGCTCTCTTTCAAGAGGTCGTCAATATAGCCTTGGTTCACTAGTTGGGCTTTAACAAGTGTGCTGTTTGCGAGTTCTCTGCGATAAAAATCTAAGTTCATGTAGTAGCTATCGGGGCCAACAAACCCTTGCTTTTTCCTCTCCAGAATAGAATGTGGAAGACTATTTTTTATGTTTTCAAACAATAAATACTTAGTTTGATTTGGTCTGAAGTAACTGGATTCATTTAGCGAAAATACTTTTTCAACTAACGTATGATCTAAAAATGGGACTCTCACTTCTAACGAGTTAGCCATACTTGCCCGATCTATTTTGGTCAATACCAGTTCGCCCATAAAACATTTCATATCTAGATATTGAATAGACTTTAATGGACTCAAGTTTGATTTATAGTGCTTGCGATAAAACCAATGCACATCATCATGAATAAATTGATGTAAACGCGGGTGTAGCATACGCTTTAGTTCTTCTGAGTCAAACCAACCCATAGCCATGGCTTGGGCGTAGAAGCCAACAGTGTCTGATTTTTTACCTAGTAATTGGGTAAGCCAATTTGCATTGGTTTTTTTCATAAACTCATGTTGCCAGGTGTAGCCTCCAAATATTTCATCAGCCCCTTCACCACTCAGCACGGCTTTAACTTTAGTGCGTGCTAGCTTACTTACCATAAAGGTCGGCACAATAGAAATATCTGCAATCGGCTCATCGTACACTTCGGCCATTTTATCAATAAGTAGCAAGCTGTCTTCATCAGCAACTACTGCAGTATTATTTACTCCTATATGCTTCGCTACTATTGCTGCGAATTGATCTTCACTTTTTTCCCATTTCGAAAAGCCGATAGAAAACGTTTCGGGATCTTGGTGAATCGTTTTCATGTAATTTACCAGGGCACTGCTATCATAGCCACCACTTAAAAACGAGCCTATGGGCACATCTGCGCGTGTGTGTTCTTTTACCGATTGCTTGAGTAGATAATCAATCTCTCTTATCAAATCGTCATCGGGTTGCGAACTGTTCGATGAATTAAGGTTCCAATATTCAACGGTTTCTTGTGCTAATGTTTGGGTGTCAATTTCCATAAAGGTTGCCGGAGGCAACTTGTACACATCCTTCCAAATAGTTTTTGGAGACGGAATGTAACGGTACACAAAATAATCTGTGAAGGATGAGAAATCAACTTGCTTATCAACTATACCGGATGCCACGATTGCCTTTAATTCCGATGCAAAAACAAATTGCTTTCCGGCATGTGCATAATACAATGGCTTTATTCCAAATCTGTCTCTTGCTAACAATAGCTTCTTTTTATGCTCATCATAAATAGCAAAAGCAAACATGCCTTTTAGTTTATGAATGAACGAAATTCCCCAGGTTTGATAGGCCGCAAGAACTACTTCAGTATCCGTTTCTGTTTGGAATATGTATTGGGTGTTAAGTTCTTCTTTAAGCTCTAAGTAATTATAAATTTCACCGTTAAATGTGATCCAGCTATTTTGGTTCGAACTCTTTAAGGGTTGTTTACCAGCAGAAGATAAATCAAGAAAAGAAAGTCGCCTATGGCCAAGTGCTATAAAATCATCTTCGCTTAGAAATACTCCACTATCATCGGGTCCACGATGTTGCAAGGTATTTACCATATGCGTAAACAAGGACTTACTTACCGGCTCGCTTGATGATATTAATCCTGCAATTCCACACATGATTTAAAGATGAGGTTTGATAACTAATAGTACAATTATACACCAATGGCGTTAATTTAATTCGTCTTTTCGCGTCTAATCTAGCTCGAAAAGAATCGTCTTATTTTTTTGAAAATTTCGGGTTCGTTTTTTTGTTCGTATAGAGGCTTTTCTTTGAGGTCTTTTCCTAAAAATTTAAATACAAGATAAATAAACAGGTTTATAGCTCTTGGGATTGCGCTTATGAATAGGTATCCACCAACTATTTTAAATCCATGTAAAAGCCGAATACTTAAAAAGTGAAAAATTGATTTTAAGAATGAAAGAGCATATGGGTGCAAAAGGAGAGGAATTAACAGGTAGCATTGTTGTCTAATTAGGTATGAAGCCAATATCAAAGCAGAAATTATAACATAAATTCGTAAGTACCCGTTGTTTGAGGTCTTGTCAAAATAGTCGTTAGCAATCAATCTAACTGTAACAAATAGAAGCAAGAGGAGAACGCTTATAAGTAATATAATTGTTGAATCGGTTTTTAGGTATAACTCCATCGGGAAGAAGAGTAAAAGAAGTCCAATCAGATTATTGGTAACCTGAATAAGTTTTATAGACAAATCCGGATGATTGATGGCAAATGTATGTGTTCCACTTTGCCTGTCGAGTTGTATATCATTTATTTGATGAATGAGGATATCCCTAACACCAATAGCGATAGACAGCGCTAAAAAGCTGATTGGAACAAATAACATAGTTGTGTATTTGTTTATTATAACCAGCAGAATTACCTCCGGTATTATGTGAGCATAAGCAGCATCTGTAATTACCCCAAAAAGACCCTTTTCCTTTAATCGTATTTTCCTATTGGAATAGATGAACAATAGAAAGAGTTGTATAATAATTAGAAAAGAGATGTAAGGAGAAATTATATGTAAAACAAAAAGGGATGTGAATGTCAAGACAAGAATTAATGTAACTATAAAATATGTAGGGAAGTAATTAGTGATATTATCTTTATGCACCATCAGGTCCTGCTTTTTGTCGAACAGATCGTTAATTAAAAACCCACATATACCAATACTTAAATAGCATAGGACGGTAACATATACATCTTTTGTAATTAAAGTATTTTGTAATGATAATGAGGCAAGAAAAAGAATAAAGAAATTAGAATACAACAATAGGTTATGTGTTGCAAACGAGTTGATTCTATACTTTACAAACTGAATCATCCGATCACCAATTTTGAGTAGCCTCTAAGAACCAAGCAGCGGTTAAACAATCAGATCCACCGTAATAGTTTCTATCCTTGGAGGTGAAATATTTATAAGGAGCAAATACCTTTTGATCTAAATCTAGGTGCTCAATTATGGCTGCTTTGGTTTCTCTCATAAGCAATTCGTGGTTAAAATAAATGGCAATTAAATGTGCCAATATCGACTCGCAAAGAGATGGATGAAAGGGGTATGCATTAACTTGTTTAATAATATCATCCATAATAACATGAAACGACTTAATACCGGAATGATATGCCCTAGCTAAATGAAAAGCTACAACAAGGTCGTTATCATAAAAATTACGTTGATCTGTTTTTGTTTGCCAAAGTTGAATACAACGATCAATTACAGGTGTTGTTTTTTCATTCTCTCCAAGATATAATAAAGCATTTGCCATTACGCCAAGTTCATAGTCATCAGCATGAAGCATATGAGCATTAATTGTTTGCGATATCTTGTTATGATTAACTAGTGCTTGACATACCAGCCGTGGAAACTTAAATAGCTTTGAAAAACCAGGAATAATCCATGTTTTTATGGAACCATCCGCATTTATGTTTTCGTAAAGAAGCTCTTTGTTGAATAGTTGTAATCCCGCTCGCTCCAGCACTACGGAGCAAATAGAGAGATCATCAATGTCTGGCGGAACGGGATTGCGGCACTCATTAACTTTCCAAAATCTCCAAGTATCATTTGCTTCTTTTTGTTGAAGTAAAAACTGCATGCCCTTTTGTAATAGTTCATTGTATTTTTTATCGTTGAGGTTCTGTAAGGCATGCATTACATTAGCATGAACAAAAGGAGATGGAAAGGTATAATGCCAACCGTTAGGATTAATTTGGGGGTAGTTTTCTAGGGAGGGAAAATGATAGTATTTATTTAATGAGCTAGTCAGTAAGTCATTAGCCAAAGATCTGCTATGGGTTATTTTGTTTCTCGTATGTGTGGTATAAACAGGCAATGATTGTAGGCCACGAACATGGCTTGAGTAACGATATTTCGGAGTAAAATTATCTGTTAATGCCATTTCAGGAAAGTTGTTTAACAAAGCTTCAAGTACTATTTGTGCCTCTTGTTTTGCCAAATGCGCTCCTAAACAATAATGTGGGCCGAATCCAAATGATAGGATTTTTTCTTTCGGCCTGTCAATGTCAAACTCATCAGGATGTTGAAACACTTCTGGATCTCGGTTGGCGGCACCAATTCCAAATGCAACTGTTGCTTTTGTAGGAATTGTGTATCCACCAATCTGAATTTCTTTTTTAGTAGTTCGTTGTAAAAGTTGGGTTGGCGCTTCAAACCTTAAAACCTCATATATAAAGTCGGAGAGCAACATTGGATTTTCTCGAATTTTATCAAGTAAATCTGGTTTTTTAAGTAGAATGAGGAGCGCGGAAGATACCAAATTGGGTGTAGTTTCATTACCTCCCAATAGAAGTATTTTAACTAAGTCGAGTAAGTTGTTTTCATCATTCAAGAAGTCGCTTTCTTTTTTTAAAAAAAGCTCAGCAATTCCAAATCTACTCCCGTTTATCTTGGCCTCCTCAATCCACTTTCTCACAAGCGGTTTCAATTTATTCCATTGTTCGTTGGCAAATTGAGTATTGTATAAAGAGGTGTTTAATACAGCTCCACTCGACCACTCCTTCAAAGATGTAGTGGATTGAGTATTTATACCCAACAAGTTTAGAATAACCAATGTAGAAAACGGCATTGCTAATTCCGACAGAAACTCGATTGAATGTTTTCCTTTCAATTGCTCTAATAGATCTCTACAAATTTCTCGATTTTGTTCTTCAAGTGAGTCAATTCGATTTGGAGAAAACAAGCCATTTTCAGCAACTAAAATTTTTCGGTGTTTGGTGTGTGCAGGTGGATCACAATTCAGTAGAATGGGGTCGAAAGCGTTTTCTCCTTCAGAAGTAAAGTGATCAAAATCAATCAAACATTTTTTAATGTCGTTGTAGCCAATTACAAGCCAAATATTGTTTTTTTCAATGTAATGCACATTTCCATCTTTACGCAGTTTCGAATAAAATGCGTATGGATTTTGTGAAAATGAGATATCAGTTAAATCCATAAAAATGTTTGCTTACCTGAGTTAAAAGTGGAGTTAATTGTTTTTAAACTCGTTTAAAAAGTAGTGAATTCCATTAAGATATTCAGTTTCAAGCTCGGCTTGCCTGTTATTAATAATGCCACAATTCATAGTGGAGCTTAAGGTGATTGCGGGTAAACCTTTGAAGACAGAATTTTCGTTTTTTGTAAATGTTGCCATTTGATTAAATCCATCATTAGATACCAAGTTTACATCAGGAAGTAAAACCCTAAGATTATTTATGTACTGGTAAATACTCCATCTAACATCCCATGAAATATTCATTCCTTTTGTTCCATAAAAAGTTTGTAAAATTTCATTTAATATAGAATCATCTGAAAGGTGTAGTTCGAAAAAATCATCTGATTTTGGCATGTTAACCCACTTAGATTTCCAAGTTGCCCATCCCCAATAAGGAAATCCAAATTTACTGGTGAAGGCACCTGTATGGAATTGATTTGGCAATAAGTTCGTACCCATAATCGAACTTATACTTTTGTCTTCTTGGTAATGATGTAAAGACATATTGCAAAACTCAAAGAAAGTAGAGGAAGGAATGGTGTCATCTTCTAAAATAATAAGCTGTTCCTCCGTTTTAAAAATAGTATCTAAACCAAAATCAACTATTTTGGAGATACCCATGTGCGTTGGAGGTGTAATTTTAACGATATTAATTTTTCCTTTAAAGGATTCAATCGTATTGTTTATAATTTTTTGACATTCTTTATCTAGTTCGTTTCGTGGCAAATCACTTATTATGTAAAGCTTTTCAGGATTATACTCATGAATGCTGCCTAATACAGCATTAATAGCATTTGATTTTATGAAGGTGAATAGAACAACGTTAGCCTTATTCATAATTGAATTTAGAATTTAGTAAGGAGTTGAATACTTGGCAACATAGAATTATTTGAAAAGTCGGTCAAGTAAACGGAGCAAAGTTTGTGTTTGAGATTAAATGCCGGGCAAACAAAGTTGAGTGCAAATGCATTTTTAAAAGAAATAATTTCATGAGGGATTTGAGTTAAAAGTACCTCTTTAAAAACATCCTCACCTCCCAAATAAATGTATTTCAATTTCTCCGGATTGTTTATTTTAGCAAGTTCTACGCCTCTTATTTTTTCGTAATTAACGTAATCCTTTTGTGTTTCAGGGAATAAGTCTGATGGATTTGTGTATCCGTACACATGTGTTTGCTGTTCACCATCAAAGATAGTATTATAAATGCCAAGCGAGTCGGTTAAAATTGGCGCATCAAATGGTTTAAACAGTTTATTAACAAGCATACTTTCTTGTGATGTAAGTTGTTTACACCTCATGTAATAACCGTATTCTAAATGTTCATGGCCTTTCTTTAGTTTAATAGAGAAGGTGATACCACCACCATTTGCAAATTTTTCTGTAACCAAATGGCTTTTGTTAGAGAGGTTTTCTTCAAATTTGGAATAGAGCGGTGAAATTGGGAACTCTTTTACAGAGATGGTATTGGTGAATACAGCTAAATAAATTTTTACGGAGGTTATTTCTCCATTCTCAAAATTAAAACCTATATATGATATTTTTTCTCCGATAAATTTTTCCCAAAAGGTGTTAATGCTCGTTGCACAAGAGTTGGTCAAAAAGTTTTGAGCTATTTTATGAATAGCAAATTTCAAAAAAAACTGATTAGTATGGATCATTGCTTGTTTTTCTATGACAGTTTAACATGCCACAATTTTTTGTACAATCAAACATAATGTCCCTCGCGTGCTTAGCATGTGGCGAGTGCCAAATACTATCTAATTGGAGATTTCGGTAATTACCAATCGAATCAAGAGGCATTATTTCGTGCATGTGTAAGCATAATTGAACCCAACCATTAGCATCAATGAATATGTTTTTATGGGCTGACGCACAAGTTCCGTGTTCTAAGTTTTTTGGCCTATAAATCTCTTTTTTCATCAGTTCTAAATCAAAGGTTTTTGTTCCCATAAACCGATCATTTCTATAAGCTTCTATAATATCATCGATGTAATGTTCTGTTTTTTCTAAATCCTTAAAAAAGTATTTTTCAAAAAAGGGGTCTTTACCAACTTGTTGGTTACGAAGTGTTTCTTTCAGTAGTTGAAAATATACCGCATCAACATTCAACTGATTACGGGCAAATTCAATGTATTCTTTCCATAGGTGTATGTTCTCATTAAATATGATAGAATGCGTGTATATGGTTGTTTTGAAATTATGCTGATTACGCAATGCTACAAGTTTGGGTATGATATTATTTAAATGATGGAAAGAGGTGGAGTTTCCACGAATGAATCGATGGATTTTTTCTATGTGACTATCGAGCGATAACAACAGAAAATGAGGGCCGTATTCCAGCACCTCTTGCATATTTTCGTCTGTTATGAAGGAGCCGTTTGTGTTCGCAATAACTGGAATATTTAGGCTTCTAGCTTCCTTGCAAAGAGTTATAAACTCATCGTATTTTAGCATAGTTTCTCCTCCTGTTAAAATAATTTTTGCATCAGGGTTTAGCTTTGCTAATTCTCTAATAGCCCGCAATTTTTCTTGTGTCGATAGTGCTTCCGGAGACTCCTTGGTCATCCATTGGTGGCACTGTTTGCATCTATAATTACAAGTTGTTGTAATTTCAATAATTAAAAATTTGGGTGGAGCTATCTGTAAATTCATTTACTCTCTATTCGTATTTTTACACTATTACTGGGGTTTAAAATTGTTGATTTAGCATCAACAATAAGGTTGTTACAACGGGTTTTCTTTTAATGCTTTTAATACAAGGTCTTTTGTAAACAGATGTTCATCCTTGCATTCAAATTCATCAATTATTGTTACACCGATATCTGTTTCACCTGCAAACAGTTTTGGGGATTTATTGAAGAAAAAATCCTCATCAGCAATACAAACTTGAAATTTGTTTTTATTGAGGATATAATGAATTGGTTTTGCATTTGCAGAAGTAAGACTAAACGAAGCAACAGGGCGGTAGGTGTTGGAATAGTTAGGTTTTGATCCATGTATAAGGCTATGTGAAAATACGGCAACACTGCCTTTTTTCATTGGAAGTGCTCTTAACCGTTCGGCCACCAATTCAAAATCAACAAAGTATGATGGAGTATTGAATGAGCGTATAACAGAAAACCATTTATGGCTTCCCGGAATGACTTGTAAACAACCATTTTGCTCGTCTACATCAATCAAAGGGCACCAAATAGTTACAGAAACATATTTTCGCTCATCCACTACATTGCAATCCTGATGCAGTGAAGATACACTTGACTCCCCACTACCTTTCATAATAAACACTCCTGAGCCAATTTGATACTCCTGAAAGTAGCGATTTAATGCACCTGAAAAATAGGAGTTAAGATGATTGCTAATTTTTGAACTGTCTTCGTAAGAGGATCGCTTTATACTTGAGGTTAATTCAGGATTTTCTTGAAATCCCCATGATTTGTAGTAGGTATACAACTCTTCTATTTGATTGGTTGAGAAAAAGTTTTCTATGATAAAATATCCATTTTCTCTAAACGACTTTTCGTGTAAGGGGTCAAGAATTTTCATTTTGCGTATTTTTGCGGAGGTTAAACTAAGAAATAATTACCTGCTATCTTCAGTTTTTGCACTAAACAAATTTAGTCAGTTTCGTTTAACTATTTATGTATTTTGGTTATGTTTTATAATTTATAATTACAGTCGTAAATCACATGTCATTAATCAATTCTAGGTCTAATGAGATCTTCTTACATATTAAGGCACCATTAATAATAAACTCTATGGAGCAAGTACATCATTTGATTTCGAGTGAAGATTGTTTAACGCTTATCGAAGAACCATTTTTTAAGAGTATAGTTCCTACTATTGATCAAATTTGTATAGATAAAATAAAAGGTGATGCAGTAATGGTTGGTGTATTCAAAGGAGGTGCTGCATTGTATTTATGGTCACTTTTTAGAGAGAGAGGATTTAGTGGTAACCTATGGTTATTTGACTCTTTCAAAGGGTTTAATCAGCAAAACTTGACAAAAAAGAAGGATATTGAGTCGATAAGTCTTTTTGGATCTAATGAGTATTTTGAAAGTAAATCATCTGCTAAGGGTATAAAGAGTTTATTTGAAAAATTTGATCTGGAAGAAGGTGTTTACATAATAGAGGGTTTCGTTGAAGATACACTTATCGATGTTTCCATTGATTCAATAGCATTTTTACACATTGACGTAGATGCTTATGATCCAACGTTATACACTCTAGAGCAGCTGTATCCTAAACTTACAGCGGGTGGCTGGTGTATTTTAGACGATTACGAGGTTAGCATGTTTGGATGCAGAGAAGCGGTTGACACATATAGGGAGACACATCAGCTAGCGGATCAGATAGTTGCTTTTGGCAATTATCCTGTTGGATGGAAAAAAACAAAATAAACCTCGTTAATCGTAAGCGGTTGTTTCCCATTTAAACAGAGGAAGCAAGAGGCCAACCGGCATGTTAAGTTGCCCCAAATCAATAAAATTTTCCAATACTACTGTTGCCCTAAAAAACAAAAGATTAGTATATGAAGCTAAAATTCCGTACGAAGAAAGCGCTTGCTTAATTTGGTCTGAATTTAAGGAAGTATCCGTTGGGAAGCCTTTAAATACACGGCTATTTTTTACAAATGTTAAGCTTAACGAGTAAATATTAGAACTCAGAAAACCAGCGGGTATTTCGCAAGAAACTAAATATCTACCTTGTTTTTGTTCGCTAAATACAGAGGCAGAAAGAATAGGAGATGATACGAAAACTACAATACCATTTGCATCCGAAACGACTATAAATGGCTCTATTGTATCCTCGCTCTTATGCTTCATATATTCTATATCAATAAATAAAGGATTGTTAGTAGAAAATATTGTTTTTTCCGATTTTTTCTGGTGAATGGATAATGACAAAAGAGATAAGGTGGAGTTATTTTTTTCTTCAATAAAATAAGTTAAACGCACTTGATGTTGGTGAACCGTTTGTTCGGTTTTCTCGATGGCTGCTAATACATATTTTGCTAAAATGTCCTGTTCGTTTCCTTGCTGTTTTATTTGTCCTGTATCAAGCGTAATTAATCTATTGCAAAACGATAACTCATTGAGATTATGGCTAATCAGAAGAATTGTCTTCCCGGAGGATTTTAACTCTGCGATCTTTTGTCTTGACTTTTGCATGAAAGAAGCATCCCCAACACTCATCACCTCATCAAATAAATAGATATCAAAATCAAGGTGCGCAAGTATGCTAAAAGCTAAACGCAAATACATGCCGTTTGAATAGTTTTTTACAGGCTCTTCGATGAAGTTGTTGATTCCACTGAAGGCAACAATCTTGTCATACTTTAACTTAATTTCTTTGTAACTAAAACCTAAGAGACGGCCATTTAAAAATACATTTTCTTTACCGCTTAACTCCGGATGAAACCCAGCCCCTACATCTAAAATACTTGCTACTTTTCCGAATATTTCCACTTCACCAGAAGTGGGGTTTGTAATGCCCGATAGAATTTTCAACAATGTACTTTTCCCGCTGCCGTTTGGCCCGATAATACCTACAGATTCTCCCTTTTTTACATCAAACGATACATCTTTAAGCGCCCAATGTTCCTGTGTAACTAATCCATCAGCATCTGTCATTGGATGCCTCAATGAATATTTCTTGGATACGTTTCTAACTTTAATTGCCAAATGTTCACTCATACGTAATCACTAAACTCGCTTTCTTTTTTGTTATATAAAAACATGCCTGTTAAACACAACGAAAAGACAATTAAAAGATTGAATATCCAGAACACATTAAATTCTCCGTAGTTAAACAAAATCCATCTCCACATATCCACCACATTTGTCATCGGATTGAGTTCAAGTATAGTTTTGATGCGTTCAGGGAAAATATCTTTTGAAAAGAATACCGGTGTAAGCCATATACCGAAAGTAACAAAGTGTGGTAAAAGGTGCAATAAATCTCTCTTTTTATATGCCCAAACAGCAATCCAAAAAACAGGTAATAAACCGCAAAGTGCACTAAATAAAACCGGCAGAGGAAAAAGAACTATTTTCCATGATACACCCATCCGGTAATATGCCATCAATGGTATAAAAATGAGTGTGCTAAGAAGCAATTCAACAAAGGCGACTAGAACCTTTGAAAGTGGCAGAATACTTTTAGGGAAATAAATTTTTTTGATTGTGTTGCCTGACTCTTGAACGCTGGTCGTACCTTGATAGATGATGTAAGAGAAAAAGTTCCAGCCAATCAAACCGCTCAATACATAGAGCGGAAAAGGGAGTCCCTGCGTTTTCCAGTTTAAAATGTATCCAAAGAAAAAGCTATAAATAATAACGTATACTAATGGTTGGAAAACACTCCAGCCTAATCCTAGGAATGTTTGTGCATATTTTACTCGCATGTCGCGTAACGCAAAAATCCAAATCAGTGATTTATATGTCCAAATTTTCTGGAGGTAAACTGAAAAACTATCCGGCTGAGGTGTTATTTTCTTACTGTATGCCATTCGCGCTAGGGATTGAAAAAGGACAATACTGTATAAGCCACCCGTTGAACATCTGACATACTCAGCTGTTGGTGCATGGGTAAACGAACTATGCAATCGGCCACGTATTCAGTAACAGGTAAATCTAATCGGTGATTGAATTTTTTTCCCATTGCTGAGAGGTGCAGTGGGTAATAATGCGATACGGCTTGTATATGATTTTGGCTTAAAAATTGGATAAGCTGTTTTCGTATTTCAGGTGTTTTTACCAGCAAGTAAAATTCATGGTAATTTTGTTTCAGTCGCTGTTCATCATATACTTTTACATTGCCCGAATCCACAAGCGATTTAAGATTTACGGCATATTCATCCGTGAGTTTCTGCATATACTTCAGAATTGTTTTTTCATTGCTAAGGCTATCGTACAATGCACACGCGCTTAATTCGTTCAACTGATATTTCGAACCACAGTCTACCCACTCATAATGAGCCACCTTTCCATTCAAAAAATCTTGCCGGTTTGTACCCACCTCATAAAGGTGATTTGCTCGTGCTGCATACTTGGGATTATTTACCAGCAGTAAGCCTCCTTGTGTGGCTGTGATATGCTTCGTTAAATCAAAACTTACCACACCAAAATCTCCAATGGTACCCAGTGGATTTAATCCTGAGTATGACCCGTATGCCATAGCCGCATCTTCTATCAGAATAAGATTATGCTTGTTACAGATAGCTTTCAGCTGATCAATATCGCCTGCATGTCCGCCATAATGAACGGCTATAACAGCCCTGGTTTTTCCGGTAATGGATTTTTCTACACAATCCGGATCAATGCACAATGAGTGGCTATTTATTTCGGTGAATACAGGAATTGCGCCTCTGCCGACAAAGGCACTGGCAGTAGATACATAGGTGAATGAGGGCATGATGATTTCATCACCCTCCTTGATATTAAGCAGTGATGCAATCAAATCAAGTGCACCGGTAGCCGAATGTGTAAGAAGCAAATGTGATTTAATATATTTCTTCTGCAACAATGAAATACACAGCCGTGAATATTTTCTATCGCGTATACTTTCATAGTCTGTTACAAGATGCGCAATATTTTTTGCTAATTGTGCCGAATAGGAGATATTATTGAATAAAATTTGTTTCATTGATTAGACTGGCACATATTATTAACCCCGTGAAAGTAAATGATCGTGCTGATTTATACAAGACTCAGCCGATAACATTCAGCAGTATTTTAGCTGCAAAGGCATTTACAAAATCAGAAATTAATGTTAATTTATTTGCTACGTGTTTCCGCAATGAAACCGATATTGTGCCCGATGGATTTAACTTATTAAGTCCGCTCGAAAGCAGTATACAGGATATTTATTCAAATAGTTATCTGCCACAGTTGCCATTTATTGATGAGATATTAGGTAAAGTGGCTGAGACAGAAGCTGACTACATCGTTTACTCGAACGCTGATATTGCGTTGATGCCTTATTTTTATGATGCTGTTGCCTGCTACATCAACAGAGGTCATGATGCAATCAGTATAAACCGAAGGCGTTTGTCTCATGTATACTTGAACCAACCTGAACTGCCTCTACTGTTTGCTGACATTGGATTTTCGCATCCGGGTTTTGATTGCTTTGTATTCAAAAAAGAATTGATTAGTCATTTTATACTTAATAAATTATGCCTCGGTATTCCCTTTGTTGAAGTAGCACTAGTACACAATATGGCTGCGTTTGCAACTAATCCTCTTTATCTGACCAAAGCACACCTGACCTTTCATATTGGTGCCGAAGTAATGCCCGAACGCAATAAGCAGCTTTATAGATATAACAAGTCTGTATTCTTCAATGCTGTATATCCTCCATTAAAACCGAAGCTTACACTGAAGAAACTACCATACTACAGCCTGCCTTTGCACAAACGAGCCATTAAATGGATGCTAAACCCAAGCCTGTTTACACTAAATTATCTTCGTTTGGAAGGGCTAAGCATGTTGCAAAAAATCAAATACATTGTGGATGAGGTGCGGTGGCGTATACTGGAGCGCTAAACACTCTTTAAACGTAACGAACCAGATACTGTAGTTGATTACGTAAAGCTTCATAAGCTTCGCGGGTAACTTTGTACCTTGTAAAATCAACGTTTAGCTGAAGATCTGTCTTAAATCCCAGTTGTGTGTTGTACTCTATAGCGCTATGGTTTGTGTTCTTCACTTTTGCGGTAACATAATTCAGTTTTAGTTGATAGAAAGCCATATCGAGAAGCTGCAGCGAGGCTGCCAAACTGATTCCTGTTCCGGTAAACTCAGGACGGGCAATGAACAATCCGCAGTTAGCATGCTTGTGTAACACATCCACCTGATTTATCTGTGTTAAGCCAATAGGTGTGTTTATGTAGTTTATAATGTAGTAATAATCTGTTTCTGGGCTTAGCGAGGCAAACCATTCCACCTGCTGTTGGGCAGAAATGAGTGCCGTATACTCCATTTGATGTCTAATTTCATCTGCATTTCGCCACGCACGAATCATTTCAAGATGAACTTTACCGAGGGGAACAAGTTGGACCCTATTCACCATTTTTTATATTCTTTTCAATAATCACTGCGTCTAAACGCTGTGCGTGTTCCCACATACGCCTGATGTATTCACCAATTATGCCGAGTGAGAATAATATAAGACCCGTACTGAAAAATATGGCAACAATGATAGACGTGTAGCCAAGAACGGCATCAAACATGTATTTCTTATAAATATAATAGCAGCCCACAAGGAAAAATACGACAGATATGAATAACCCGCTACGGCTGATTAGCCTTAACGGAAAAGAGGAATGAAGCAGTAAAATGCTTAAAGCCATATTGACCAACTTAAACCACGAGTAGCCTGACTTACCGGTTTTTCTTTTAGAATGCGTAACAGTAACTGCATCAACCTTTGCAGAGGCAAGCAGCAATACATCATCCAGAAAAAATATTTTCTGCGGCTGTTCGGGGAGCATTTGTAACACTTGTCGTTTCATAACCCGCAACGATGTTACCATTGAAAATTTCCTGCCTTCTTTGCGCAGCAACCATTGAAGTATCCGGGTGCCTGCATTCCGAAAAGCTGAGTGTTTCTTCGTTTCATACGTGCCATAAACTAAATCGCAGTGTGTGTATATGATGTGCTGAAGCAACACACCCACGTCTTCCGGATTGTGTTGCAAGTCATCGTCTATAGTTGCCACATATTGTCCTGTGCTATACTTCATGCCTATAGCTGTAGCAGTATGCTGACCGTAGTTTTTAGCAAGTGAAATATACCTGTACAAAACACCTGCGTTTGCAAGTGCTGCTAATAGAACGTGTTCTGAATTGTCCGGACTGTGGTCGTTGACAAATACAAACTCCATCGTGTAATTAGTCTTATGCATCCATGATGTAAGCCTATGTACAAGCTCAGGAATCACCAACTCCGATTGGTAAATCGGTATCACTATGCTTAAGGTTACTCCCATTCTTCCGTACTTACAAATAAATCAGAATCAACAGTAAGCAAACACGATGCTATTGAAAATCCAACACCAAATCCGCATAACAGTACCTTTACCGGCTTATGATATGACGTACTTAGATATTTACCGAGTGTAATTGGTATGCTGGCAGATGCCGTATTTCCATACAACGATAGGGTTTCCGGTGCTTTGTCCGGAGAAATATGAAGTTGATTGCAAATGGCTCCGTTGATAAGCTTATTCGCCTGATGAAATATAAATGCGTCCGTATTTTGAGTATCTGTATGTGCAAACTGCAACAGGGCCTTTACGTGAGCAGGAACGTACCGCACAGAATAACTAAATACATCTATTCCGTTTAACCTCATCACTTCTTTATTGCCGTTCAGTTCTGTGTATATAGCGTTTTTTCCATCTCCGTACGTTGACGTATTGAAGAAAGCAGGTGTATTTTGTCCTGATAAACTGAGTGCAGTAACCGATACACCATCTGAAAAAACCGGTTGTGTGCTTTTATCGTTTGGATCCAGTAAAAGGCTTGATAAATCCCCACAGCACAAAATAGCGCGAGCATTGGAGCCTGCAACAGACTGAAGAAGCGCCATTGCCGTTTGTAACCCGTAAACATAACCCGAACAACCCAAATTGATGTCGAAGCACTGCGTATCAGAACTCAGATTGTGTTTGGCCTGCAACACACACGAAACTGCCGGCATAGAAGGAAATGCTGTTTGGGTTACACAAAGTAAAATATCTATGCTTTTAGTGTCCCATTGCAAATGTGTCAACAGCTTATCCATACCATAACTGAAATAGTGTTCAATGCAGGTTAGTTTTGCCCTTCTTCGCTCGTTTATTCCCGTTACTTCTATCAGTTGTGTACGTTGCTGCGATTCTATCAGTTCTGATGTGTCATTATATACCCGTTGGTGCGGTAATACGTTTACAATGCCCGATATTGAAATTCCATTGAACCTACTGAGCGTCATGCTGCTTTGATATTATTCGTTCATATAAATCACGAAGGGTATGCAGGTTAGAAAGTTCGGCTGACGAAAGCAGCACTCCTGTTTCGCTATGAATGCGGGAAAGATAAATGAGAGCATTAAGTGAGCCCCAGGTGGGTATGGCCTTATACAATACCTCTTCATGCAGATTAGCAACAGGCACATTCAGTTCCTGAGCAGTGAATTCAATAAATGCATGAATAGTTAATGATGGCATTGTTGGTTTTCAAAAGTATTTATTTTAAATGAAAGGTTGAGAACTAGGAAAGACAATGAATATTAATGCCTATTAAGTCAGTAACTTTTCACCCATAAAAATACCTAGGCGAACGATAAATAATACCTGATTGATAAAAATAGTGCATTAAATAATTATTAATGTAATTAAAATTAACATTGATTCTTGGGTGTTTACAAAGTTTTCCTATTTTTTTACACATTATTTGCTGAGTCTCACTTAATCAACGTCTATGAAAACAACCCATACAAACAGCCTGATGAAGCATTTGGCTTTATCGGTCGTGCTTACAACTCTTATACTTACGCGAGCATTTGGCCAGGCCGGTTTTCAGCCACTTACGCACGTATATGCATTCTACATGAATGGTGAGAATAATACACAGTGCGGTGGAAGGCTTAAGGTTCGATTTATGTATATGGAGCGGGGTACTCCAAATCAGGACATTAATAACATTACGTTTTATTATAAAAATTCAAGCAGCAGTTGGATTCCGTTCGCTTCGGCTATCAATAATAATTCTAAAGCGAACGATTGGGATGAAACCTGGTGGGGGGAAACGAGAACGTATTCTCTGGGACCTGAAAGTTCTCAAAACATTACCTTAGGCCATAAAACCAATGTAACATCCAATCAAT
>Ga0315902_10002396_pt1 | contig 29185 bp, 28 predicted proteins | sample LakEriMetagenome_9_FD_203523 | JGI IMG/M metagenome (GOLD analysis project Ga0315902, IMG submission 203523) | Freshwater fungal communities from buoy surface, Lake Erie, Ohio, United States - Buoy 12 MA117 | ecosystem: Environmental > Aquatic > Freshwater > Lake > Lake biofilm | place: USA...
GTGAGTGCATATCATGACTCGCCTAATCTGGCTGTTTTAGAGTGAAAGTCTAGCGCGAATCTTAAAAGCCTTGAAAGCTACGCTTTCAAGGCTCTGCGATGCAATCGCCCTGTGTGATCGAGAAGCTTAAGGAATTTTATCGTGAAAAATCGGATCCAAAACAAGCAGAGGAGCTAAGCCGACAAATTGCAACCTACGAAGATGCGGGAGTGGGTCGTTGTTGGTTGCGTGATCAAGAATGCGCTAGGATAGTCGCCGAAGCAATCTGCTACTTCAACGGTGAGCGCTACGACCTGATCGAGTGGTGTGTGATGCCGAACCATGTGCATGTTATAGTTAACCTGCGCGCGAGTTATAGTTTTGAAAATATTGTTAGGTCATGGAAAAATTACACCGCACGTAGAATCAATCTGCACGTAGGTAATGCAGGACGATTATGGGCTACGGATTATTTTGATCGAGTAATTAGAGATGAAGAGCATTTGGTTCGCGCACGGCGCTACGTCCGCATGAATCCAGTAAAGGCAGGGTTATGTCATACACCTGAGGAATGGCGTTGGAGTAGTGCCTACAAAGAGTAAATGGAACGTGAGATTCCAAATGGACCGCGTGAGTCTACTCGCGCATTTTCAAAGAGCGCGACTGGAGTCACGCGTTCCATTCATATTATCTACCTCTTCGGATTCATCGCGCCCTTGATCAGGTTGATGGAGTAACTCGGCGCGTAAATCAAAACGGTGAACGCGGATGTTAGAAACAAGCTCATGCGCGTTTGTGGAAATTCTTTTCCCAATGCAAAAATCGCTAAAATACCAACGGCTTCCGCTAAGGCTAATCCTACGATCATCGCAGGCAGCAACTGACCCAGCTGTTTGATTTTTGGAATGACCAGCAAACGGATTGCGATCGATGCAACGGCCAAGCAAGCGCAAACAATCAAAATCCATATCGGTGGCGCGCCTTGATTTGTGCCTTTGGGAATTCCTCCACCAGCAAGAAAAAGCATGATGAAAAGCCCGTTCATGATCGCGAACCAAATAATCCAAAATATCGCAATGCTAGGCATGGGTGTTTTTTGGGGAGTCATTTTAAAAGCGGTTGAAGGATTTGCTGCGCGATGGAATAGCTGATGCCTACAGGCTAATTCAAATGACATGGGTATGCTATTTGAAATTTCAGTTAAGGATGGTGAGGGGATTATTTATATATAGCTCGTCAGGTTGCTATTCGTAGATTCCTGAGATGAAGACAAGAATAGCGGAGAGGGAGGGATTGAGGTTGCTGTGCAACCTCCCTGCGGAATGCGCTTCGCGATAGTGGCGGATGTTTTGCGAGATTGCAAAACTCGGCAGTCAAACCCGTTTCGCTTTGCTCAAGGGGTTCTTGACCTTCCCTTAAACGCTCTCACCCCAGCCCCGATGAACGGGACTGGGGTGAGAGCGGAGAGGGAGGGATTCGAACCCTCGGTGAGTATTACCCCACGTCCGATTTCGAATCGGGTGCCATAGACCACTCGACCACCTCTCCTTGCAGGGGCGCGAAAATTGCGTGATGTCGCGGGATTTGTAAAGCAAACTTCCGCATCCCTTCGTAGCCGAAAAACATAGATCTTATGCTTCTCAAAGAATCTAAACTCCAAAAACTTTGCGTACCTTCGCGTTCTTTGCGGCTTAGCGTTGAAAATTGATTTCTAAAGTTCCTCAAGCAGTTGCTTGTGAATCCCGCCGAAGCCTCCGTTTGAGAGCACGGCCACGACGTCACCCGATTTTGCCCCAGATCTCACGACAGCGAGGATGGCTGCGTTGTCGGCGAGGTAATGACTCACTCCGCCCAGCGCGATGATGTCGGCGGCGAGTTTGATGGGATCGAGTCGATCATTTTCCGGAATTTTGTGTAGATCCGGGATGGCTGCGACGACCGCGAAGTCGGCGAGTGCTAGCGCCTCCGCGAGTGGTGTTTGAAATACAGCTCGGCGCGTGGTGTTGGAGCGCGGTTCAAATAAGATCCACAATCTTGAATCCGGATATTTCTGGCGGATGCTCTGTACGGCGAGACGGATGGCAGTGGGGTGGTGGGCAAAATCATCGATCACTTTGATTCCGTTTTTTTCGCCTTTCAGTTCTTGTCTGCGAGCTACGCCTTCGAAGCTCAGCAAACCATCGCGCACTTCTTGCATGGTCAATCCAGCGAATCTCGCGGCAGCGGCTGCCATCGCTGCGTTACGCACGTTGAACTCGCCAGTCATAGGAACAGTGTAGGATTCTTTGTCAAGTGAAAATGAGCTACTAGATTCGTCGTAATTTATATTGGAGATTTGCAATGCGTTGTTTGTACCGAAACCAACAGTCGTCACTGGGCATGGAGCATTCTGGCTTACGTCCAAACAGTTTTGTTCATCACCGTTCACAAAAGCCATGCCGTTGCGAGGCACGATATTCAGCAGGCGTTTGAAGGTGAGCTTGATTTCATCGATCGATGCGTAGATGTCCGCATGGTCGAACTCGATGTTATTGATGATGACACATTCCGGAAGGTAGTGGAGAAATTTGGAGCGTTTGTCGAAGAACGCGGTGTCGTATTCATCGCCTTCTAACACATTGATTTCTGTATCGGGAAACTGTGCGCCGCAACCGAGATTTTTCGGCAGTCCGCCGATCATGAACCCGGGTTCTTTGCCTGCACTCATGAAAAGCCAAGCGAGCATGGATGATGTCGTGGTTTTTCCATGGGTGCCACTGACTACGAAATTTCTTTTTCCACGAAGGAAATGCTCCTTCATTACTTCGGGCAGCGAATGATAGAGTAGCTTGCGATCCAGTGCCGCTTCTGCTTCCGGATTACCCCGTGAGATCGCATTTCCAATCACCACCACATCGGCTCCAGCTGGAATATTTTCCTCGCGATAGCCTTCGAAAATTTCAATCCCTTCACCGCGTAAAAAATCTGACATGGGCGGATACACATTCGTATCGCTTCCTGTGACGACGAAACCGCGGCGCTTCATGGCTGCTGCGACCGCGCCCATTGCGGTTCCGCAAATGCCTGTGAAATGAAAATGCTTTTTAGGTGACATGTTATTAAAACGTAGGTGCTGCGACGGTGGCGTTATCGCGTTCTTCGATGCGCTTGCGCAGGATCCGATCCGCCATTTCTGTGACCATTTCCTTCATCAGCAACCACAGATGTGAACCCTCGCGGTAGTCGGCTGGAGCGATGTGCTTGACCCGCCCTGCATGCGTGCAGAGATCGAAACATTTGCGAAATGATTTTCCAGACGTGTCATCCGGATTGTAAACCGCGATCCCATGTCCTCCATTTCGGTTCACCACGGTGAAGCACGGAACGTCAGTTGGGCCGTCGCCGACGTAGACCATGTTTTCAAATGGGATGGGCCGTTGATCAGCGGGCATGTGGTCGTTGACGTCTTGGTCGTAGCGCAGCATGCCTTTGTTGATGCGGAAGAGAAACTGGGTTTTGGTCGTGTGGGAAATGACGCGTTTGGGGAAGCTGATCCGTCCTTCCGCGTCCTCGCCGAACTCGCAACCGAACATCTCTTTCACATGCGGTTTTAAGCGCGAGCCATCCAACAAGGCCTTCAAACCCGATGAAATGATGTAGTGCTCAATCCGTATCCCGGCAGCTTCATGCTCTGGTTTCAGAGCGGCTTTGGGTAGGGCCTCAAACAATTCCGGCAATCCCGGGAAAAACGTCAGTCCAGCTCCCATCTCGGTTAGCATCTGGTTGGTGACCCGGTCCATCCCCAAATAATCCAGCAAACACTTCATGTAAGCCAGCTCGCCATCCCATTTATGGTCGCTGACCAAACTGTTGCATTTCTTCCAAAACTGCCCCGGATCGATGCCAAATTTAGGGAAAAGCACATCGTCCTGCATGTATTTAGGGCTCAGAGTTTGGTCGTAATCATAGACCAATGCGATCGTATTTTGCGGGGCAGCCATTGTGTTCCTACAGGCAAACAAGCCCACCCCTCACCGACAAGACGTAAATTTTTTAAAAAAGATCCCACTGCCGCATTGACAAGCGCACCCAGATTCCTAAAGTCCCGCCCCCGCGCCTTCAAAAGCGCTAACCATTCACCTAAGATTCAGCCATGAGCTTTCGCACTTACCATCCCACCAAGCGTACCCGTAAACAACAACACGGTTTCCGTGCCCGTATGGCCACCAAAGCTGGACGCGACATCATCAAACGCCGTCGCCAAAAGGGTCGTAAGCGCTTGATCCCTAAAGGCGCAGAGCTTCACTTCAAGCGTCACATCACGCAGCACGGCAGATAAATGGACTGCGTGACTTCAGTCACGCTGAGCCCATTTTAACCTACCTCTCCGGAACACCCATCCCATGCGTTTCCCGAGAAAACAAAGCATCAATCAAAGCGAAGATTTCCTCCGCATCAGAAAAACCGGCCAAGCGAAAGCAGGCCGGTTTGTCATTGTCAGTACCCTTGCAGATCCCGCCTTACCCACCATTCGCGCGGCATTTGTCACCAGCAAACGTGCCGCAAAGAAGGCCCACGATCGAAATCGCATCCGCCGTCGCCTCCGCGCCTGCCTTCAGGCTCACTCCGAAAAGTTCACCGATCCCAAACGTTTCCTTGTTACCATCGCCCGCCCAGGAGCCTCAGAAGCCAGTTTTGCCGACCTAGAGGCCGATTGGCTGAACCAATGTAAGCGCCTGAAACTTTTCCCCTGAGAAGGAGTAGAGGTTGACCAGAACCCTTTGACCACCTAAGCAGCGCGAGGTCTCCTGCCACTTTCCAATCACCAACAGATTTTTCTCAATTCCATGTACGACCGTAAAACCTGGGTAGTTCTCGCCATTTGCGGGGTTCTGATTGCCCTCAACATCCATTTCGCGCCGAAGAAACAGCCAACGCCTGTTAAGCAAAGCGCGATGACAGAAGAAGTCATTTCCGATGCAGACGCGCCATCTGGACTTAGTGTCGAAACCCAACCTCCTTCGACTAACGAGGAGACTGTTGTTCTTGAAAACGAGGAAGTCATTTTCACCCTGACAAATATCGGCGCAGGGATCAAACATGCCGAATTCAAGAAGCATCAAGAGGTTAATGATAAAACCAAGAATGTTCTTATCAACCGTCACGGCGGCGGTCCTATCGGTGGTTTTCTTGATTCTAACCAAAACCTCGATAACACCTCCTTTTCATACAAGTTAGATCAATCGAATCCCGGAAAAACTGCCGTATATATCGCGGAGCTGCCCTCTGGTTTGATTGTTAAAAAAACTTACTCCTTGGAAGAGTCTAAAATTCCCGGACAAAACTTTTTTATTAATCTCGCTATGGTGATTCAGAACACCACTCAGGCGAATTTAGATCTTTCCGAATATTCGCTTTACCTGGGTTCCGCGGCTCCGCTTTACGAAAAAGAGCGTCCCACTCATACCGGATTCTTTTGGTATGAAGGTAACGAAATGCATTTTGAAGACGCCACCGCATTCAAAGGTGGCTGGTTCTCATCTGAGCGTTCCATCATCACCAGTGAAAGTGATAATTCCATCGCTTATGCAGGTGTGACTGATCAGTTCTTCAGTACGGTCGTTCGTCCGAAAAAAGCGGAGAAAACCCAAGTGTGGGGCAAGCCCAAACAAGTCCGCCTAACTAAAAATGGCCAATCTCTTCCCGCTGTGCGTGCAGCGATGGTGTTCCCAGAAACGACTCTAGCTCCCGCTTCGCCTGTCGTTCTTGAATACAAAATCTACACCGGTCCCAAAGCAAATACCACTCTGCGTGAGCTCGATAATGCCGATGGAGTAGGAAAAGGTTGGGGCGAAATCATGCAATATGGCTGGTTCGGATTCGTCTCCCGACCACTCAACTGGCTACTCAACACGCTCCATGATGGCATTGATAATTTCTCCACCACTGAATCATGGGGCATTGCCATCATTTGCCTCACCATCATCGTCCGCATTCTTATCTGGCCGCTGCATGCGAAATCGACACGTGCGATGAAACGCATGTCAAAGCTCCAGCCTAAAATGGCCGAGCTGAAAGAAAAATACGCTGACGATCCGACCAAGCTCAATACCGAGATGATGGGGATTTACCGCAAATACGGCATCAACCCCCTTGGCGGCTGCTTGCCGATGTTTATCCAGATCCCTATCTTCTTCGGCTTCTTCCGTATGTTAGATTACGCGGTTGAGCTTCGTGGCGAATCTTTCCTCTGGGTCAACGATCTCTCGCAGCCAGATACGTTAACCAGTTTCTACGGTATCCCAATCAACATTCTCCCCATCGTTATGGCAGCAACCAGCGTCATTCAAATGGCAATGATGCCCAAGACCGGAGATAAAATGCAACAGCGCATCATGATGTTCATGCCGCTGATGTTCTTCTTCTTCTGCTACAACTACGCTTCCGCCCTCGCCCTTTACTGGACCGTACAAAACATTTTCTCCATCGGCCAAACTTACCTGATGAACAAAATGCCAGAGCCTGAATTGGTTCTCCGCAAAGATGGCGGCAAAAAATCATGGGTGCAACGCATGGCCGAAAAACAAGCGGAGATGCAAAAGGCTCAAGCCAAGCGTGCCAAATCCGGTGGTATGCGCAACGTCACCCCAGAAGCTCCCAAGAAAAAACGCCCGCCACGCACAGGGGGCTGATCATTGCGAATGGTGAAGAGTGAATGGTGAAATTAGAAAGCCGGAGGACTTCTACCCACTATTTCTTCTTTTTCGCTATTCACATTTCACTATTCACTATTCTCCATTCAAATGCTCACCCTAGCACTCACAGGCGGAATCGCTTCTGGAAAATCGACGGCTGTTCAGCTTTTCCAAGAGTTTGTTCCAGACATCGTTGTCTTCGATTGCGATGCCTCGGTGAAAGCGCTGTTAGATGCGCCAGCTGTCATTTCCGAAATTACCCAACATTTCGGAAATCCGATCATCGATCCCGAAAACGGTAAAATCATCCGTGAGAAGCTCCGCCAAGAAGTCTTCGAAAAGCCCGAAAAACGTAAACTTTTAGAAAGTATTCTCCACCCGCTAGTCCGTGAGGAATGTCTTGCGCTTAAAGAAAAATCCTCTAAACAAGGGGTGCGGTGCTTCCTTGCCGATGTGCCGCTCCTTTTCGAAAACGGTTTCGATTTCGGTTACGACCAAGCGATCACCATCGCCACATCCCGTGCCACCCAAGTCGCCAGACTCAAAGCCCGCAATGGCTGGAATGACGACCTAATCGATTCCGTGCTCGCAGCCCAACTCCCCGTCGAAGAAAAAATCTCCCGTGCGGACATCGTCTTCTGGAACGACGGACAACCCGATACTCTCAGAGCGCAAATCCAACGCTTCTGCAAAATTTTTCCCTCACTTTCCATGTCAGAAACCACCCAACCCACTTCCAATGCTACCGCCGAAAGCGAAGCGCTGGAACAAACCATCGCTGTCGTCCATGAGGCCTCAGCCGTGGAAGCCAGCGAGCTCACATCGGCTGCAACCGCCACCGCGGTCGAAGAACGCGTTCCTTACCCGGTTCCTGAAAACATCGTTCTCAATCAATTCCGCCTCAAGCCTCTCGCCGAGCTCCAAAAGATCGCGGCTGATCTCCCACGGAAAATCCAAGGTGGAATCACCAAGACTCAGCTGATTTACGAAATTATCTGCTTCTACACGATGAACGGCACCAACGTAACCTGCGAGGGCGTGCTGGAATTTGGCAAAGAACATTTCGCGATGATACGCGATCCACGCCGCTCCTTCCGCCCATCCCAAGACGACATCCATATCGGTGGCCCCGTCCTCAACGACGCCAAACTCCGCAACGGCCAACTACTCAAAGTTAAAGTCCGCCAACCCGTCCAACGCGACAAATACCTCACCACCGCCGAGATCCTCGAAATCGAAGGCAAACCCACCGCCGAATGGGTCGAGCCGCAGGATTTCGATAAACTCACCCCCATGTTTCCAGATGCCCGCATTCACCTCGAAGGAGAAGGCACCGAATACCTCGGCGTCCGCGTCATCGACCTCATCGCTCCACTCGGCAGAGGCCAACGCGGCCTCATCGTAGCTCCTCCTCGCGGTGGAAAAACCATCCTTCTCAAACAAATCGCGAAATCGATCAAGGCAAACAACCCGAACATCGAGCTGGTCATCCTACTTCTCGACGAACGCCCGGAAGAAGTCACCGACTTCGAGGAAACCGTTAACCTTCCGGTGTTTGCATCTACCTTCGATGAAACCCCGAAACGCCATGCCCAGGTCGCCGATCTCGTGATCGCTCGCGCCCAACGCATGGTTGAGCTCGGCAAGCACGTCGTGCTTTTATTAGATTCACTCACTCGCCTCGCCCGTGGCCACAACTCCGCCATGCAGGGCGGCCCCATCGGCTCCGGCGGTGTTTCTCCTGCGGCTCTTCAGAAATCACGCAAATTCTTCGGCACAGCCCGCAACATCGAAAATGGCGGTTCTCTTACGATTCTCGCCACCGCCCTCATCGAAACCGAATCCCGCCTCGACGATGTGGTCTTCGAGGAATTCAAAGGTACCGGGAACATGGAGGTCCGCCTCGACCGCGAACTCGCCGAACGCCGCGTATTCCCCGCGATCCACATCCCTCAATCCGGCACCCGCAACGATGACCGCCTCTACCACCCCGACGAATTCCGTAAAGTTATCGACGTCCGCAAACAACTCGCCGCCCTGCCAATCGGCGATGCGCTGGTGACTCTGTTAGATAATCTCAAGCCAACGAAAACGAATGCGGAGTTCTTGCTGCGTGGGTTGAGGTAGTGGGTTTGTGCTTCATATTTTTATTGCTCATGAAAAACTTGATGTGTCAGTCCCCAAAAGGCTTGGGAAATTGATTTCCCAATAGATATATGACTTCAAACCTGTATATCTACTGAAATGTGTGCTTTGACAGAACAGTATACGGGTGGAAGCTTTGCCGCCTAGCCGTTACCGGAATGAACCTGATTCGTCGCCACCATATTTTTTACTGTTTGGTCCCATTCGGACTGGCGGCCTGTACCATCACGGACTCACAAAATGTTTCGCCAGAAATTCCGACTGCTTGGAAAAATGCCGCGGCGTTTCCGTCTGCGTCTGCACAGCGCGATGTGAGCCGTTGGTGGGGGCGTTTTGATGATCCTGCTCTCAACCGCGTCATTACCGACGGCTTGGCCAACAGCCCGGACATTGCTTCCGCATCCTCGCGCATTCGGGAAGCTCGCGCGCGCCGAAACGAAGAGGCGGCATCGCTATTGCCATTCATCGGTGGATCCGCGGCATCGAATTCGAGTTGGTCAAAAACCCGTGGTCTCTCGGAAGTTTCCAACACCAATTATTCAGCAGGTCTCAACGCATCATGGGAAATCGATTGGTTTGGAAAAAACCGCTCAAGGGTCGAAGCTGCATCTGCTCAAATTGGCGCCGCACAAGAAAATTTTCATTCGGTTCAGGCTTCGCTTGCGGCAGAAATTGCCACCGCTTACACCAATCTCCGCGCCAATGAAACGCGTATGATGGTGCTGCGAAATATCGTCAAAACCCGTGAGCAAACCGCTCAACTCGCAACTTGGCGTCAACAGGCAGGCGAGACCGATTCGCTGGAATCCAGCCAAGCACTTAGCAGCCTTGAGCAAGCACGCGCTGGAATCCCCGCGTTGGAACAAGCCATAGGTCAGGGAAAAAATCTGTTGTCTCTGCTATGTGGTCGCGAGCCAGGATCGCTCGACTCTATTCTAAAATCTAACAAGACTTTTATACCTTATCCTGCACGCGGGCTCGCAATCGGCATTCCAGCGGATACAATTCGTCAGCGTCCAGATGTCCGTCTCGCCGGTTGGCAGCTTGTCGCGGCTGTGGCCAGCACCCGCTCTGCCGAAGCTGAGCGCTTTCCCTCTCTCAATCTAACAGGAAACTTAGGAATCACCGCCCTCAGCGCTGGGAAAATATTTAATCCGCAGACCACGGGTGCGGGACTCGTCGCTGGAATCACCAGTCCTATTTTTGATGCCGGCCGAATCCGATCCAATATTGAAGCGCTTGGTGAGGTCCAGGAGCAAGCCGTGCAAACCTATCGCTCTGCGGTCCTAACGGGGCTCTCAGAGGTGGAGGACTCGCTCATTGCTTGCCGCCGCTCTGCCGAACGTCTCGAAACACTCGAAAAAGCCACCCAGCTTGCTCGTGAGACCGATCAAATCGCCCGCCAGCGTTACGAAGCTGGTGAAATTGATTTCCTTGCGGTGTTGGATTCTCAGCGCACATTGCTTGGCCTTGAAGACAGCCTGATTTCATCTCGCACGGATCGAACCACAGCCTATATCCGTCTTTATCAAGCTCTCGGCGGAGGTTGGTCACCAGCGTCCTAAAAATCACAAATTTCCATCAGTTTCATCATGCAACAACCAAATCCGAACGAAGACCTAGCTGAAATCGTCCGCGGAGGCGCGTCGAAGCCAGTCCGCAAAGGACTGATCACACTGATCGCCATCGCCATTATCAGCGGAGGCGTCTGGTATTATTCAAATCGTGACAACGATGAAAACGGTGAACCCAAATTTGTCACCGAGCCCTTGAAGCGCGGTCACATCTCACTCATCGTCACCGCCGCAGGCAACCTTGCGCCGACTAACCAAGTGATCGTCGGCAGTGAACTTTCCGGCACCGTCAAGGAACTCTACATCGATACGAATGATACGGTTAAGAAGGATCAGCCCCTAGCCAAGCTGGATACGTCAAAGCTCGAACAACAGACCGAGCGCAGCCGCGCCTCGCGTCTCGCGGCCAAAGCAAGGGTCAGCCAAGCCGAAGCCACGCTTGCCGAGAACAAGGCATCTCTCGCCCGGCAAGAAGAACTCCTCAAACTCAGCGAAGGCAAAACCCCTTCACGTGCCACCATGGAAACCTCACGTGCCACCGTCGCTCGCGCCGAAGCTGACCTTGAAAGCGCGAAAGCCGCCGTCGCAGGTGCAGAAGCCGATGTTCGCGCCTTTGAAACCGATCTAAAAAGAGCCATCATCTGTTCGCCTGTGGATGGAGTTGTTCTTTCCCGCTCGATTGAGGTCGGACAAACCGTCGCCGCCTCATTCACGGCTCCCACGCTTTTCACGATCGCTGAGGATCTGAAGAAAATGGAATTGTTAGTTTCCGTTTCTGAGGCGGACATCGGTCGTGTCGAGGTAGGACAAACCGCGACCTTCAGCGTCGATGCCTGGCCGACCCGTTCTTATACCGCCACCGTAAAAAAAGTCGCATTCGGATCAGCGAACAACAATACGACCAGTTCAGGTAGTTCTAACAACAACGGCAACAACTCAGCCGCGTCCACTGGGATCGTCACCTATAGCACCGAGCTTGACGTCGCTAACGATGATCTCTCACTACGTCCCGGCATGACGGCTTCGGTAGACGTCGCCATCGTCGACAAAAAAGATATCTTGGTGATTCCCAATTCGGCATTGCGATTTGATCCAGAAGTTGCAGCCGCCATCGGCAAGCCTAATAAAAGCGATAAGACGATCGTTCAGACGCTAATGCCGAGTCGCGGACGCTGGCGCACTCCTCCAGCACCGAAGCCCGGTGCCCGCACAGCTGAGCCTCATGTATGGATATTGAAAAACGGAAAGCCCGAGATGGTCATCGTGAAAACCGGCATCACTGACGGGTTGCTCACTGAAATCACCGATAATTCGATCACCGAAGGTGCGCCTATCATTATCAGCATTAAGCCCACGGAAAAAACCGAATGACCAAGGAAACTCTCATTCAACTGCGCGGCCTCACCAAAACCTACGGCACAGGAGACGCCGCATTTCATGCCCTGCGCGGCGTGGATCTGGATATCCGCCGAGGTGAGTTTCTCGCTGTGATGGGCCCCAGTGGATCGGGTAAATCTACGCTCATGAATCTGTTAGGTTGTCTGGATAGTCCAACTTCCGGCTCGTATAACTTCAAAGGGATTGAGGTGGAAACGCTCAACAAAGACCAACGCTCGCTGATCCGCCGTCATGCTCTGGGTTTTATTTTCCAAGGCTTCAATCTGCTTGCTCGGACCTCGGCCTTAGAAAATGTGGAGCTCCCACTTCTGTATCGCGGTTATTCCCGCAAAGAGCGACAGGATCGTGCACGCGAGGCGCTCGCCCGCGTCGGCCTGGTCAATAAGGAACGAAACACGCCCGCTGAGCTTTCCGGTGGCCAACAACAGCGTGTCGCCATCGCCCGCGCGATTGTTACCAACCCAGACACACTCTTCGCCGATGAACCGACAGGTAACCTTGATTCAAAAACCACCCACGAGATCATGGAGTTGCTCGATCGCCTGAACACCGAACAAGGCATTTCGATTATCATGGTCACGCATGAGGAAGATGTCGCCTCCCACGCGAAACGCATCATCCATGTGATCGATGGTTTGATTTCCGAGAATCCTAACCACCGCACCGCGACTTACTGAGTTATGATTTTCAATGCATTTCTCATCGCTGTTCGTGAGATCCGACGCAACCTGATGCGATCGTTTCTAACAGTTATCGGGATCGTTATCGGAGTTGCGGCTGTCGTGACGATGGTCACCTTAGGGCAAGGTGCGACGGCAAGTATCAAGGATCAAATTTCCAAGATGGGCAGCAACCTGTTGATCTTGCGTCCCGGCGAGGGCTGGAGTTCGTGGGGTGCTCCTCAGTTTATGCTCTCAGATGTGCATGCCATTCGCGACCAAGTTCCTGGCATCGCAGGCATTGCCCCCTTTGTTCGCACCAATGTGCCTGCCATCTATCAGGAAAACAACCGAGCAACCGACGTTCAAGGCACGACCGCTAACTATTTCGGCATCGCCAACTGGAAGATCGCGCTTGGCCGCTTTTACACCGAAGAAGAGGTCAACCAAGCTGCGCCGGTCTGCGTGATTGGGGAAACCATCCGCAGAGAACTTTTCGGTGAAGGCGTGGATCCCATTGGTTGTAAAATACGCGCGAAGTCGATCACTTTTGAAGTCATCGGTGTTACCGCGCCAAAGGGGCAAGGTGGCATGGCTGACGATTTGGATGACAACATCATTACGCCCTACACCACCGTCCAACTCCGCCTCACTGGGCGTGGCAACGGACGAAACATCAATCAAATCATGATCTCTGGAATCGACGGCTACCCTGGTGCGAACATTGTCGCCGACGTCAGCTCGTTGATGCGTGAGCGCCGTGGAATCCGCTCGAACGAACAAGACAACTTTAACGTTTTCGATTCCCAACAACTCGCGGATGTTGTCAGCTCAAGCACAAAGGTTATGACATCCTTGTTAGCTTGGGTCGCTGGTGTCAGCCTTCTTGTTGGCGGTATCGGGATCATGAATATCATGCTTGTTTCCGTGACCGAGCGTACCCGCGAAATCGGTATCCGCCTTGCCATCGGTGCCCGAGCCCGTGAAGTGCTGTTGCAGTTCCTTGTTGAGGCCGTCACCCTCTCCTGTATCGGCGGTATTGCGGGTATCATCCTCGCTTATGGAGTTTGCACGATGCTTGTGGAGGAGGTCGGTGCGCCATTTATCTTCGATCTCAAGATTAACATCATCGCCTTCGTTTTTTCGGCTGCCATTGGCATCGTGTTCGGCTTCATGCCAGCCCGCCGAGCCGCACGGCTTGATCCCATCGAAGCGCTACGGCACGAGTGAAGTCGTAGCTAGACCTGCCTTTACCTCTTTCTACGCGCATGTGCTTTCAAGCGTTCCGTAACTTTCATTTCAATATGTTGCGGATAGAGGGACTCTTACAGTAGTGGCCAGAATCTTCCGTAATTTTTTTTCATGACAGCATAGAGTTTTAAGACAGACTACAGGAAATGAATGAACTGCGCGGTGACACCCATAGCAAAACCATAGGCTATCTTTTGTGGATCTTTGGGTTCACTGGAGCGCATCGATTTTATTACGGCAGGCCGATCACCGGTGCGATCTGGTTCTTCACGCTGGGCCTGCTCGGGATTGGATGGTTGATCGATTTATTTCTGATTCCGGGAATGGATCGTCGAGCGGACCATCGCTACACCAGCGGCAACTTTGATTACTCTGTGGCGTGGATTCTTCTCACCTTTTTAGGGTTGTTTGGAATTCATCGATTTTACCTCGGGAAAATTCTTACTGGCTTGCTTTGGTTGGTGACGGGCGGGGTGTTCGGGATCGGTTGGCTTTATGATTTCTGCACCTTGAACCGCCAGATCGATGAGCGGAACCAAGGGATTTAGGTTTTTTTCCAAAAACTCCATGCATCACAGATGTTGACGTGAGCCAGTGGTACGGGCAATCTCACCGCTTATGAGTGTTGGCATTATCATGGGAAGCACGTCGGATTGGCCGACGATGGAGCATGCGGCGCGGGTGCTGAAAGATTTTGGCGTGGAGTTTCACGCTGAGGTTGTGAGCGCGCATCGCACGCCAGATAAATTGGTGGAGTATGCGAAGCAGGCGAAAAGCAAAGGCTTGAAATGCATCATCGCGGGTGCAGGTGGCGCGGCGCATTTGCCTGGCATGGTTGCGGCGATGACTGAGCTCCCTGTCTTAGGTGTTCCTGTGGAATCGAAAACTCTCAAAGGCATGGATTCATTATTATCCATCGTCCAGATGCCGGCGGGAATTCCGACCGCGACCTTTGCCATCGGCCATGCAGGTGCGACCAATGCTGGGTTGTTCGCCGTGGCGATGTTGGCATTAGAAAATGCGGAGTTAGCGGAGAAGCTCGCCGAGTTTCGTCGCAAACAAACCGCGAAAGTGACGCAGGCGGTGTTGCCTGAGTTGGATTGATTTTTTGTTACCATGTCAGCTTCGGTATTTTTCCCTTTGGACAAGCAACAAGTCGTCGGCGTGATCGGCGGAGGTCAGCTCGGGCGCATGCTTGCACTCGCAGCACGACGGATGGGCGTACGCTCTGTCGTCTGGACTGGCGGGCTTGAAGCGCCTGCCGTTGAAGTTGCGGATGAGGTCATCGATCTGCCCTTCGATTCCGCAGAGGCCCTCGAACAATTTTGCAAACAAGCAACCGTGGCAACCGTGGAGTTTGAAAACATCCCGCTGGCCACGCTTGAGGGTGTTAGAAAACGCATCGCCATTTTCCCTTCGCCAGAAGCAGTGGGGATTTGCCAGAATCGCGAGCGCGAGAAAAATTTTCTCAAACAACACGGCATTCCCTGCACTTGGTTTAAAGTGATCGAAACTTTAACAGATCTACAATCCGCCATGGCGGAGCTCAACGGCCCGGGTGTTTTGAAAACCGCAGCCTTTGGATACGATGGCAAAGGCCAATTGAAAATCCAAGGCAACGAAGATCCAGCAAGCGTCTGGAAAAATTTCGGCGAAGAACGAGCCATACTCGAAGCTTGGGTTCCTTTTGAGAAAGAGATTTCTGTGATGGTCGTGCGTTCGGCAAATGGTGAAGTGAGAACTTACGATCCCGCAGAAAACCGCCATCGGAATCACGTGCTCGATGTTTCCATCGTCCCCGCACGCATTTCCGAAACCACTTCCAAACAAGCCCGCGAGCTCGCGGAAAAAGTCGCGGTCGCGCTTGATTACAAAGGGATCATCGGTGTGGAGTTTTTCGTGAATCACGATGGATCACTCGTAGTCAATGAAATGGCTCCGCGCCCACACAACTCCGGTCATCACACCCTCGATGCTTGTGCAACATCACAGTTTGAACAACAACTCCGCGTTGCTCTCCAACTTCCGCTCGGCTCCACGAAACTCATTTCGCCCTGCGTTATGCTGAACCTGCTAGCCGACTTCTGGCAGGACGAAACCACTCCGCCAGATTGGAATCCACTGTTAGAAACCGATGGTGCGGTTTTACATCTCTACGGAAAACGCCGTGCTCCTGGGATGCGCAAGATGGGACACGCGACTTTGTTGGGTAATGATACGAATGAGATTTTGAAGCAGGTTGAGAAACTGGCGAGTGGGTGGTTGAAGTGAAGAGCGTCAGCTAAATCAACAATCGTCATTTATCAATCAGTGTCTTGCAACTCTTTGCGATGTAGCGATCCCTAACCCTTTTCGTCTGATTGACGATTGTTGATTGACGATTGTTGATTTTTGAAGGAAGAGGATTTCAACTATCCATTTTGACTACTCCTCTGAAAATTCTCACCCGCAAACGCATCAAGCGAATCGCTCTTGGCTTGATCATTGCTGTCATGATCTGGTGCGTGATTGTAGCTTTATCGATTTGGCGTTATGGGTCTCATGACGACGCGCTGAAATCTGACTGCATCATCGTTCTTGGAGCTGCGGTGGAGGGAGAAAATCCATCGCCCGTTTTTGCGGAGCGTATTCGTCACGGAATTCATCTCTACGATTCAGGTTATGCTTCGAAACTCATTTTCACCGGAGGATGCGGCGAAGGCCATAAATATTCCGAGTCGGGTGTGGGATCGATTATCGCTACGCAGCGCGAAGTTTCAGCAAACGATATTTACATCGAGGAAAAATCAAGAACCACACAACAGAACATCGCCGAAGCCGCAGCACTGATGAAGGTCCATAATCTGAAATCTGCAATCATTGTCAGTGATCCGCTGCACATGAAGCGAGCGATGATGATGGCGGATGATCTCGGTATTGAGGCAGTTTCCTCTCCGACCCCCACGACTCGCTATCGTTCCCTGAGAACCAAGCTCGGGTTTCTACTGCGCGAGTTGTATTTCGTGCATCATTACGTTTTGACTGGAAATTGAAAATCCCATCGAAGTTGTTTTTTTGTAATCAAATTGACTAGCATATGATTTATGCATACAAATATGCATGAGAACGACGTTGAATCTGGACGATGAAATTTACGCGAAAGCTGCAAAGTTATCGGGAATTAAGGAAAAAACCCAACTATTGCATGAAGGCTTGAAATTGTTGATCCAGCGGGAAAGTGCCAGAAGGTTGTCCAAGTTGGCGGGAAGTTCACCCAAAGCCACGGCTATTCCTCGTAGATAATGGTATTGGTCGATACATCGGTTTGGATCGATTTTCTCAGGCAGGGAAACAAGTTGCTCGAGGATCTCTTATTGGAGGGTGATGTTGCGACGCATCCCTTGATCATTGGGGAGCTGTATGTGGGAAATATCAAAGATAGAACGACTTTTTTGAGTCTCATCGCAAACTTGCCACAGATTCAGGAATGTTCTCACGATGAAGTACAGTTTCTCATCGATGAACATGAACTGTATGGCAAGGGCATTGGTTATACGGATGCTCATCTTCTGTGCTCATCCGTCATGCATGAAACGCCTCTTTGGACTTTGGATAAGAGACTGAATAAATTGGCTAAATTGTTGTTTTGACTTAAGCGTTGGGTTTGGGAGGTTATTTGCAATAAGAGATTGGTCGTCCTAATGATTTCAACTCCGTTAACTAGTTTCCTTTTTTGCTGCATCCTAGGAGTTGCTTTTTTGCACGCCGAGGAAATCGACAAGGCCTTGCTTGAAGCACTGGAGAGCGATTCGTTTCGAGTTCGGGAAAAAGCAACTAAAGATCTCATTGATTCCAAGCTAACGATTGCACAAGTGGAGCAACTCATAGCGGCTGCTGAAGGTCCAGAGACGAGACATCGTTTAGGTTTGGTGTTGTTGGGAAAATACGAGCTGATCGGCTGGGTGAAGATACCACTAGAGGATATTCCGAAGCGCGCAAAACCCTGCGGAACCGAGCTTCCTGAGAATAAGAGCCTCTACCTCGTAAAAGCTCAGCATGAAGGCAGTGATGTGATAGGGAAATACCTAACAGAATGGCCCGGAGGGAATTTTCCTGTTGGTGAGGTTGAAGTCATGATCAATGATTTTCAGGTCTGGATAGGCAAAGGCGTGTGGCGGAAATGGGATGTGAAATCGGCCAAAAAGATCCCTATGGGCAAAACTAAGGAAGGAAAATCCATTTATGCGGTTCGCGCGGAGCATCAAAACGGCACGCATCCAGGAACGATGGTCGAAGGCGAAACCAAAGCCCGAATTTCATGGGGCGGGAGTGTGGTTCACTTGGAGAATTTCGAAATTTTAGAGAGTGAGTAGGGGGCTCTAAATATAAAACATCGGGTCTGATGTCGGGTTGGCGAGGGATTCCAAGGTGATTTCGTCGAGGGTTTTGGTGAGTTGGGTGGAGACATTTTCCCATGCACGGCGGACGGAAACGCCGGATTCGCCTTGGTCCAGGGCGGTGTTTTGGAGTTGGGAGGGTTCGACGGCTTCGACGATTTGGCGGAGGGTGATTTGGTTGGCGGGGCGGGAAAGCAAGTAGCCGCCAGAGGCCCCGCGGCGGGAATCGATCATTCCGCCCCGGCGGAGATCATTGAGAATTTGAACTAAAAAGTTTGCGGAGATAGCTTCGCGTTGCGCTAACTCTTCCAAGCGAGTAAGACTTTTGCCGTCATAGGTTTTCGCGAGTTGAGCGAGGGCCCGGCAGGCGTATTCTAATTTTTGGGAAATCTTCATGAGCAACAAAGAACAAACAGCGGTGCAAGAGAGTGGTACGAAGTTGTGCGGGGGGGAAGCCGCGAATTTAGAAAACCTCTGGGAAAAACTCCGCACCGAGGCCGAACGGCTGTATGCGGAGGAAGAAGGCTTGCGTGCATTGGTGCACGATGTGGTGCTTTCACGGGGAAGTTTCGCTGAGGCACTATCGGTGCGATTGAGCCGCAGGTTAGCCCGTGAGGACATGCCACGCGAGGCGATTGAGCCGCTAATTGAAGATATTTTCACAAAACATGACTCGATTGTACGGGCGTGCAGTCGCGATCTTTTGGCAATGTTTGAACGCGATCCCGCCTGTTTTTCTCCGCTGGAGCCCTTGTTGTTTTTCAAGGGCTTCATGGCGCTGAGCACCTATCGGGTCAGCCACCAACTTTGGAAAGACGGCCGACGTTGGTTGGCGCTCTACTTGCAAAGTATTTCCTCGGAGGTGTTTTCAACGGACATTCATCCAGCTGCGACCATAGGTTGCGGTATTTTGCTCGATCACGCGACCTCGTTTGTGGTCGGCGAAACTGCGATCATTGAAGACGACGTTTCGATTCTCCACGAAGTCACGCTTGGCGGAACCGGTAAGGACACGGGTGCGCGGCATCCTATCATTCGCTCCGGTGTGTTGATAGGCGCGGGCGCGAAAATTTTGGGTCGGGTCGAAATCGGCACGCACGCAAAAGTCGGTGCCGGCAGCGTGGTGTTGAGCGATGTTCCGCCGCATAAGACTGTGGCGGGTGTTCCGGCGGTAATCGTCGGCGAAGCCCGTGAAAGCAATCCAGCAATAGAAATGAACCAAAAGCTCGATTGCTTGGGTGTTCATATCTAACATTATTAAATCATGGAAACCGACTCCCCCGAGAGCGAACCGACTAAGCGGAAATGGCTGGGTTATTGGAGCATGATCGTGCAGCAGACGCAGAACGCGTTTAACGACAAGGCGGCGCAGTTTATTCTGATTCCGTTAGGTGGGGCGGTGGGTTACGCGGTGGAATCGTGGGCAGGACTCATGATCTCATTGCCTTTTGTATTGTTTGCGCCGCTGGCGGGTTGGATGAGTGATCGTTTTTCCAAGCGTAATGTTCTGATAGGTTCAGCAATTGCGCAGATTGTTATCCTGGCGCTCATAGCTACTGCTATTTGTTTTAAAAACATGCCAACTGCGTTGATTGGATTTTTCCTACTGGCCACTCAAGCTGCGTTTTTCAGTCCGGCGAAATTCGGCATCAACAAGGAATTGGTCGGATCAAGGCACCTGGGATTTGCATCCGGCGTGCAGCAAATGATGGCGATGCTGGCGCTTTTGGTGGGTCAGATCATCGCGGGTTGGTGGTATGATGAAAGGTATCAAGAGCTGGGTTCGAAGCCTATGAATGCTTGGGACGCGGCGTTTTTTCCGCTATTTATGCTGACTTGTTTATCGGTTCCAGCAGTAGGCATGGCACTTTTAATTCCAAAATTATCAGCACATGCAAAAACACCTATTTCCGTAAAATTGTTATTCAGTCATTTCCGTGATCTCGGTGAACTTTGGAAAGAACGGGGTTTGCGTCGTGCCTCGTTTGGAGTCGCGTTTTTCTGGGGCTTTGCGGCGTTTGTCAATCTGTGGTCGGTCAAAATTGCCAAAGCGATGACCGATGGTGGTGAAGGATTTGGAACGTTATCATCGATCTTCATGGCCGCCGCATCACTCGGTATGGCGATAGGCTTCGGTTTTGCTTCCTGGTTATTGAGGAAAAAAATCGATCTCGGCTGGGTGCCGCTTGGCGGTCTATTGATGACAATCAGCGCGCTCGCACTTGCTTGGTTTCCGATGGGAAAAGCAGAAGCTTATCTCGATCTGCTAGATATTGGATTTTTAAAATTCATCAGTAATCATTCACACGAAGCCATATTCTTGGTGACGCTTTGTGTGTTGGCGTTCTCCTCCGCAATCTTTCTCGCTCCGATGAATGCTTGGATGCAGGATCGTTATCCAGCCGATAAACGCGGCGAACTGCAAGCCGCGGTAAACCTGCAGGATTGCTTCGCAGGTATTGTCGCCGTGGTGGCGATTGAGGTGATGTTTCTCGTCTCCAACTCACTCGGGATGTCGGAGCTAGCAGGCTTCCGCATGCAGCTCATCGTGATAGGCTCAGCTTGTGGTATCATGACGGTTTATGTGCTGCGGATCCTGCCAGCGGATTTCATACGCTTGTTCGTTGGCTCATTGGTGAAAACCATCTACCGTATCAAATACAGTGGATTGGAAAACATCCCGAAAAGCGGTGGTGCGTTGCTGCTGCCGAATCATGTGACCTTTGCAGATGCGTTTTTCCTCTCGGTCGTCTCTGATCGACCGCTGCGCTTCGTGATGGATGAAACTTTCATGGTGAACCCAACTATTCGGCTTTCTGCTAGACTGTTCGGTACAGTTCCCATACGTCGATCGCATCCCTTAGAAGCGATCCGCACAACTGTTGAAGCACTCGCCAACGGTCATCTGGTGGTGCTGTTTCCCGAAGGTCAGCTCACCCGCACGGGCGCCTTGTGCGAGCTTGAAAGGGGATTTGAGCTGATCGCAAAAGGTGCGCAGGTTCCGGTTCTGCCGGTCTGGGTTGATGGTTCATGGGGTTCGATTTTTTCCTTCGAGCGCGGTAGATATTTCAAGAAAATGCCCTACGGAATTCCTTACGGTTTATCCGTCGCGGTGGGTGAACCGATCACCGCACCCAAGATAAATCGGCAGACGCTGCAGGCGGCTTTGTTGAAAACGTCGGCTCAAGCCATCGCCCAAAAATTTCCTGATAACACGAATCCACAAGGTCGTAACGCGCACCAACTCATGCAGTTCGATGCTCTGCCTCGGCGCTCGACGATTCATATTTTAGAGTACGATCCCGATATGGATTCCTTCCGCCAGGTCTTGGAAAATTTTGTGAAAGCTTCCGGAGGAAAACTGAATCGCGAGAGGAATTTTTTCGCGGATGAAGGAGTGTTATGGATAGGAGCAGCGGAACTCAGAAAGCAAATCGATAGCGCAAGAGCGATCTCTACCAAATGCTTGTTCTATGATTTCAGTAAGCAAGCGATCGATTTGTTAGAAATTGAGAACATGGTGCATTTGCCATGCTTGGCATTGGAAGGACAAGTGATTTCCATGTCCATGCCTCATCCGCAACTACCCAAGTCTGATAGCTTTTTCCAAGCGGGTCATAAACCCAAGTCCTATGGGAAAATCCTGCCTGGCTGGTATGTTGAAAACGGCAAACTCATGCCGTCAGGCGCCGCTTGGCCGGAAAACTTAGAAATCGATTCCGAGAGTTTTGTGGTTTGTAAGTAGTAAGGATCCTAATGATTCAGCTTCAATTTCTTTAGCTTCGGCTCGACTACAAACTGGCAATAGCTGTTGCGGGTCTTATTCAGAAAGTAATAATTCTGATGATAATTTTCTGCGGGGAAAAAGGTTGTGGTTGGCACGATCTCGGTGACGATGGGTTTGTCAAAATGTTCCTGCGCCGCTTGTTTGGATTTTTCTGCTAGATTTTTTTGATCTTCGTTTTCCCAAAAAATTGCCGACCTGTATTGAGTGCCGACGTCGTTGCCTTGGCGGTTGAGCTGGGTGGGGTCGTGTAGATCCCAAAACCATGCGAGGATGGTTTCGTAATCGATTTTTGACGGATCGAACACCACCTGCACGACCTCCGCGTGCCCAGTGTTGCCGCCACAAACTTGCTCGTAGGTCGGACTCACGACCTCGCCGCCCATGTAACCCGAAATTGCCGAGTGAACCCCATCGATCTGGTTGTAGGCGGCCTCGACACACCAGAAACACCCCGCGCCAAGCGTTGCGACCTGTGCGCCTTTTGGGATTTCCGGTAAATTTGCCATTTGTGGTGTCTCGGTATCGTTCATGATGCGTGCAGCTTAATCGTGTTTTACGGACAAACAAGTCATGGAGTTATTGCATAAGAAAGATTGTCGATAGCCCGGAGAATATGTAGAGAAGGCGCAGCAATGAAATATCCAACTCGATTTCAACAGAGAACCGTCTGGAGCGCGGTGACTGGTTTGGCGATCCTTGTGCTTGGCTTTCTGCTTGTTGGGTTGGTCTGGCTGATTGGGAAAGTTTTCGGATTTCTCCAACCCGTGCTCGTGCCATTGATCGTTGCGGGGATCATTGCTTACCTGTTGGATCCTGTGGTGCGGCTGGTTGAAAAGCGTGGGCTGAGTCGGTTGTGGTCGGTGATCGGAGTGTATATCGGGATTCTTATGGTTACGACCTTGTTGGTAGTCGCCGTTCTTCCTGCGATCCAAGGCGGTAAAAAATTCTTCCGTGAAATGATTGGTGCGTCAGCTCCGACTCAAGTTGTCAATGCCGCGGATGGAGGTGGTTCCTCAATTGAAGAGCCAAATCTTTTGCCTGCTCTTGCACGTTCCCTATATAACCTTCGAACTAAGCATCAGCATGGGCCCATTGGCTGGATTCTTACGGAAATCGACGACAAAGGTGAAGCGGTTCCAATCGACACCGCAGCTGAGGCCCCCGATAACCTCAAATTTTTCTGGCAGACACGTGGGGGAAAAATTCTCTATGATCATAAAGCAGATATCTTGGAATTGGGTAATCGATGGCTTTCTGTTGGTTCATCGAAAGTCTTCGGCTTGCTCGGCTTGACTCTGGGTATGATCATGGTTCCAGTTTATTTATTCTTTTTCTTAAAAGACTCGGTATCAATACGCGAGCATTGGCACGAATACATGCCGCTACGTGCGTCGCATTTCAAAACGGAACTTGTTGAAACTCTTCAGGAAATCAACGGTTACCTCATTTCCTTTTTTCGCGGACAGGTGCTTGTTGGCGTAATCGATGGGATTCTTGTCGGCATCGCCTTGTTTTTCTTTGGTTTGCCATACGCACTTTTAGTCGGTGTTTTTATGGCGATTTTGGGAATCATCCCTTATATCGGAAATATTCTTTGCCTGATTCCAGCATGCATCATTGCTTACTTGCATGCCCAGACAGGAAACGATGTGCCATTTAATCTTGAGCCCTGGCCGTATGTGGGTTGCATCATTTTGATTTTTGCAGGGGTGCAGCAAATCAACTCGCTCTTAACAGCTCCCAAAATTGTTGGCGATTCTGTCGGACTTCACCCACTGACGGTGATTTTCTCGATGTTGTTTTGGTCATTGTTGCTTGGCGGCTTTGTCGGAGCTTTGCTTGCTGTGCCTCTTACCGCTGCGGTAAAAGTCATTTTTCGCCGCTATTTTTGGGAAAAAAGCCTGCGGACGGCCGAATCTGAGGCTTCACCAACCTGAAATTTTGGATTTTTGGGGAAAGACAACCCATGTTTTAGATGCTAGGTAATATCCCGATGTCCGAGAATAACGACCCAGAAGCCTCAAAAGAGGATGACGTAATCCAGCAAGCCTATGCGAAAACCCGCAAGAGTTTGATCGCAAGGTTGGATAACTGGGAAGACCAGCGCACTTGGGATGAGTTTTATCAGACATACTGGAGGCTTATTTACGCGGTTGCGATCAAGGCCGGCCTGCGCTCGGAGGAGGCCTTTGACTGCGTTCAAGAAACCATTCTTTCCATCGCCAAACAGAGCAAGAAGCAGCTCTATGATCCCGAGCAAGGTTCTTTCAAAACGTGGTTGATGAACATGACCCGTTGGCGGATTAACGATCAATTTCGCAAGCGAAAAAAAGATACGGCGATGTTCGAAGGTGAGTGGGCGGATGATAGAAAAACCGCGGTGATCGATCGCGTGGAAGATCCCAATGGAGATGTGTTAGAGCGCCTCTGGGATGTGGAATGGAAACAAGGAATCGCTGATGCCGCCTTATCCCGCGTGAAGGCCCAGGTTTCTCCGAAGCAGTATCAGATTTTTGATTACTATGTGATTCGTCAGTGGGATGCGGACAAGGTTCAGAAAAAGCTCAATGTCAGCATGGCGCAGGTTTATTTGGCGAAGCACCGCGTGGGTGCAGTGCTTAAGAAAGAACTCGCGAAATTAGAAGAAGAGACAGGGTAACCATGCGAGTTCCGATACGCAGTCATCCGACCATACCTGATCACGACGTCCTACGAAAAATTGGCGGCGGCGCTTACGGTGAAGTGTGGATGGCGCGAGGCGTGACGGGTGCGTTGCGTGCGGTGAAAGTTGTTTGGCGAGAGGATTTCGATGATGAGAGAACATTTGAACGCGAGTTCGAAGGAATTCTCAAATATGAGCCGATTTCCCGGGATCATCCCGCTCTGGTTAACGTTCTTCACGTTGGTCGTAGTCCCGATGGTCGCTCGTTTTATTACTATGTGATGGAACTGGGCGATGACATGAACGCCGGCCAAGATATTAATCCCATTGAATACGAAGCACGTACCTTGCGAGCGGATGGGAAAAAGAGCGTTCGCTGGGATACCTCGGTTTGTATCGATGTTGGTATACGTCTCGCAGAGGCGCTGGATCACCTGCATCAAAAAGGATTGGCTCACCGCGACGTCAAACCCTCGAATGTGATTTTTGTTAACGGCAAAGCCAAGCTCGCGGATATCGGCTTGGTTGCGGCTCGGGATCAAAGAACGTTCGTAGGCACCGAAGGATTTGTCCCGCCTGAAGGTCCTGGTTCTGCTCAGGCAGATATTTATTCTTTGGGAAAAGTTCTTTACGAAATAGCCACAGGAAAGGATCGATTGGATTTCCCAGAGCTTCCTGATGAGTTGCCAACCGGACTGGAGCGCAAACGTTGGCTCGAGCTCAATAAAATCATCTGTGATGTTTGCGATCCTCGGATCAATAAACGCAATATTACCACCGCAGGTGAACTTGCTGAAGCTCTTCTATGCTTGCAGCGAGGGACTCGCAGACATCGTCGTGGGTTTTCGATATGGGCAACCAGCGCCATCCTTTTTGGCTTCGCTGGATGGACGGCATGGAGTGCATTGAAAGACAGTGAATGGTTACCGTGGAACAAGGTGCTTACAATGAACCCTGTGGTCGCCGAACGATTGATCCGTATCGTAACGATCCCCGATAACGCAGATGTGTTTTCAGCGGACGATGAATGGGTTGGAATTACGCCGACAGAAACCGGGACGCTGAGAGCTGTAGTTGGCAGTAAGGTTGAATACACCATTCAAAAAAGCGGTTATAAAAATGTTGAGGTTTCGGAAACGGTTCAGTCAGGATCGATTTCGGATCCGATACTCATTTTCCGCGAGATGCAAAATTTCTCGCCACCACGTCTCGGTGAAATATGGCAAGATCATCATGGACTAACTTATTTGCCGGTGGACGACAAGCACGTGACTTCGCAGTATATTCCTACAGAAGTTTGGAATGACTTTCTTAAGTTTTCCAAGCGCCCACGTAATTCCGTAGAATTTATTGATGTCTCGGAAAATGGCAAAAACTCCGCTGTAGTCCTTGCTCAGCAACCTGACATCATTGCTTTCATTGACTGGGTGCGCGTCGGTGGGATTAAACAAGGATTTTTCAGCCAAGATAACGAGATCACTGCGGAAGTGGACCAGAATTTCCTGCCTCAAAATCTGAGTGAGCGTGCCAAGCGCGAAAATCTCAAACCGTTCCGCTTGGTGATTGGAGAATATAAATATGGAGCTGTGCAATTGATGTCCGAACCGCCGGGTGCGGAGGTTTTTCTAAACGGAGTATACTCTGGAAATACCGCCAGCACTTTGCTCATAGAGAAAGTTAAGCCCGGCCCTATCGAGTTGTTGATTATTCTGGATGGTTACAAACCGTTCACGTTGAACGCTCGTGTGAATGAATTGGAAAACCTGCCCCTATCCGCAACCCTGCAGCCAAGCAATGGCGTCGTTTTCGGCAAGACATGGAATAACGGAATCGACATGCGATTTGAGCCCATTGGCCCGAGCCTTATGGTGTCCGCTTTCGAAACTCGTGTTATGGATTACGAATTGTTTTTAAAGAGCAAGAAATACGAGCGACCTCCTAAGCCGGATTTTGAGCAAGCCCAAGATCATCCTGTGGTTAACGTTTCACGTGATGACGCATTGGCATTTTGCAAATGGCTAACAGAAAAAGAGCGCGACGAAGAACTTATTGGTCAAACGCATTATTATCGCCTGCCAACGGATTTGGAATGGAGCCGGTTTGCGGGATTGAAGAGAGAAGTGGGGGATGGTCCGAGTCAGCGCGATGTCAGTAAATCCACCTTATACGCCTGGGGCGCCGATTGGCCACCGCCAGAAGGATTCGGAAATTATGCAGATACCACAGCCGCGGGAATCGGGGGTACATCGGCATCAGACATCATTGGAGGATATACTGACGGATTTGCCAGAACGTCTCCGGTCGGTAAATTTGAACCTAACAAATTCAATATTTACGATCTCAGTGGCAACGTTCACGAATGGGTGGAAGACGATATATCGATTGGAGAAACCACTTCACTTGGGGTGTTGCGTGGAGGTGGTTGGAATTCTTATCGCAATGAAAATCTTCTGTTAGGCTGGCGTAATCCTGTGCCGCCAAATATCCAGACGGATTATTATGGCTTCCGCATCGTTCTTTCAAAAAGCGATCCAGTAGAAGAACCCGTCATTCACAACGAATAAATATACTTATGGTCACTATCCAACTCACCTACCAAGGTGGACTCCGCTGCGCTGCAACCCACCTTCCTTCCGGCAATATTTTAAGCACGGATGCTCCTGTTGATAACAACGGCAAAGGCGAATCTTTTTCACCAACGGATCTACTCGCCACTGGCCTCGGTGCTTGCATGGCGACGGTGATGGGTATTGTCGCAGAGCGGAAACAAATCTCCTTGGATGGATTGAATGTCGAAGTGCGCAAACACATGTCCACCGATACCCCACGCCGGATTTCAAAACTCGAAGTGGATATCAACATGCCAATTGCTGCAGATCATCCAGAGCGCGCGCTTTTTGAAGCGGCAGCCCGTGGTTGCCCAGCTCATCATTCGCTTCATCCAGATATTGAAATGATCTTTAACTGGACTTGGAAGTGATCTCTCGCAAGGCCTCGCTTTCTTTTCTAACCTACCCGCACATCCTCATGCATAAAATTCTTATTTTCATTTCCTTTGTCTTCGTCACACAAGCCGTGGCATCACCAACGGAGGCGGAGCGCATCAAGCGCACCTACGAACTTTCACAAGAGAGTTGGATACTCAAAATGAAAATTGCAAAGACTGATGCGGAAAGGCAGGCACTTGTTGCAAAACGTCCATCTCCAGAGCAAGCCGCCACCGAGCTTTGGGCTGCGATTGGCCGATCCTTGCATCAGGATTGGAGTATTCCTTACTCCGCCTTTTATCTTAATCTCACCCATCATGTGCCGGCAACCGATGCGGCGACCACGAAGCAACGCAAAGCCATTATGGATGGATTTGAGGAGCGTCATATCGGAAAACCAAAGATTGGCACGTTTTGCATCGCTCTTACCCAAAGCGGTTCGCCGCGAGCATTGTCGATGTTAGAAAAAGTCATTAGCAAAAATCCCGACAAGAAATGCCAAGGAAGCGCCGCTTTGGGGGCTGCGTTGCTACTTAAAAATTTGGGGGATTCTGCTGAAATTCTGGAGAAACGCCTGACCCATCTGCGCATGGCCATCATTCAAGCTGCTGATGAAAAAATTGGTGAACTTGAAGTTGCAACAGTCGCTGCCGATGAACTTTTCGTCATCAACCATCTTATTAAAGGTCGAACTCCACCCGAATTTTCAGGTTCAGATGTTGCAGGACGCATAATCAAGAGCGCCGATTTCAAGGGTAAAATCAACGTCATTTTATTTTGGGATGCTCAATTTGCGGATATCAATAAAGTCATCGAGATCAGCAATCGACTGGTGGATAAATATGCAGGAAAACCCGTTTCCGTCATAGGTATCACTCCAGAGTCGCTCGCAAGCGTCCGAAAATTGCAGGCAGATGAGACCATCAAGTGGAACAATATCATTGATTCCAAAAATGAAATTTCCTCGCTATACCGAATTAAGGCACGCCCTGCTATTTTCATCATCGATGCCGCTGGTAAACTGGAATACTCAGGCCTCCCAGGCTCATTCGTCGAGCTCACCGTCGACGCGCTGTTGAAGGGAGAATAGTGAATGGTGAATATTGAAAGCAGAGCGAGTTGTAACGAGCAGTCAAAATTTAGGCGAAGGCGTAACCGCTTGGACGGAGCAAAGCGGAGTCAATGGTGAATCTCGCCACGCACTCTTTTTTCACTCTTCATCATTCACAACTAAAAAAAGGGGCGATCTGGGAAGATCACCCCTTTTAGAACCTTAACTATGAAAACAACGGCTCGGGAAATTATTTCACACCCTTCTTGGAAAGGCGGGTACCTTTGGTCGCGCCTTGGCGGGCTTTGAACTTCGGATTGGTTTTGCAGATCACGTAGTTCGTGCCTTTGCGGCTGACGACTTGGCAATCAGCGTGACGGCGTTTAGCGGAAGCTAGTGAAGAAAGTACTCTCATGACAGAAATTGGTTAAAATTTGGCAGCCAATTTGGCGGCGGGGCGCGGAAAGTAGAAAATAGGGTGGATTTGTAAAGTGATTTCTTCGACTCGTATTGAGGAATCCAGGGCGATTGCATCGCAGAGCCTTGAAAGCGTAGCTTTCAAGGCTTTTAAGATTCGCGCTAGACTTTCACTCTAAAACAGCCAGATTAGGCGAGTCATGATATGCACTCACATCTGCTCGC
>Ga0315902_10002397_pt1 | contig 29181 bp, 26 predicted proteins | sample LakEriMetagenome_9_FD_203523 | JGI IMG/M metagenome (GOLD analysis project Ga0315902, IMG submission 203523) | Freshwater fungal communities from buoy surface, Lake Erie, Ohio, United States - Buoy 12 MA117 | ecosystem: Environmental > Aquatic > Freshwater > Lake > Lake biofilm | place: USA...
TAAGAAGTCGGGGTGTCTACGAGCGAATCGTTGCCTGCACCAGCGGTGACGCTGAGGTTATTCGGCGTCCAGTTGTTCCCCAGACCTGAGCTGTCCTTACCCAAGGTCGTGGCGGTTGCAGCAGAATTGTCCGCAAACTTCAGCCAGAATCCATTTGTACCAAAGCTGCCGGTGTAAGCCTTAGGAATCAGTTGCCCAGTAGTGGCACTGACTTCTGTGAAGCTGCTGGGGTCTAGGGCTTGGCCGTCGATGAAGTGGATGTCGGCAAGGTAGCCGGATAATGTGGCAGTTCCAGCAGATGTCGCGCCTATCGAATGTGCTGCTGTTTGGTTTATGCCGAGGTCGTCGTTTTGATTTGGATTTACCGAAGACGAAAAAGCCGTAACCTCAGATCCGTTAACGTATAGCTTGATTCGATTTGCCGCCGTTGCTTGCGTGGTGTCTACCGCTAAGACAATGTGATACCAAGCACTAGGATCTCTATAGACGGCAGATGTCTGCCTAAGGTTGTTGTTGTAGTTAGAAACACGAATGCTGTCGCTTACAAGCCAAAGGCGGAAATACGTTGCGTCAGTTGCTCCGGTTGTACAAGTAAATAGGTGTGGATTTTCTGAAGTCGCAACGCTCTTCACCCACCCCGCCCAGGTCCACGTCTTCCTGTTACCCGCTGATGCAGGCGTTCTGGACAAGTAGGCACTGTCACTACTGTTGAAGCGGAGGGATCTGGGAATGGTGTACCCAGCGCCACCTTCTTGGCCCAGAAGCAGGTCACTTTGGATCATGCTCATTTCACGTCACCAATAAAGCGGACAGCAATGCGAGAAGCGGACTCGACGTGGAACGCCAGCAGATCCACTGAGTTAGCCGCAGTCGTGAGTGTGGGTGCGGTTCCACCTGGGAACTTGAAGACCGAGTTCCAAGACGCTGTTCTGGACCCTGTTCCGTCCTGCACCAGGCGGATCACGCCGCTCTGCCCAGCCACAACATTGGTCGGTGCTCCGATGACCCGGTTGCCACCGAGCGTGAGCTGGAAGTGGTTGCCGAGGCTTAGATCAATCGCCACAGTTGCGGCGTCAGTCAGGGTGACGTAGGTGCCCCGTTGTGCCTTGCTGAACGACTGAACAACATCAGTGACAGCGTTGTTGGCGTTGTATGCCTGGACCGTCGTGCCGATAGCTCCTGTCGCCAGGTAGCCGCTCATTCCAGCTTGCGTCTGGTAGGTGCTGGCCGCGATGGCAGTGGTCAGGTAACCGCTGATGATTGCCCCCGCAGGGATCGTGACCGTGCCTGTAAACGTCGGGCTGGCCAGCGGGGCATAGGTCGTACCAGCAGCAGTGGTCGTCAGATAGGACGACATGCCAGCTTGCGTCTGGTAGGTGGAGGCAGCAGTCGCTGCATCCAGATAACCGCTGACGCTTGAACCAGCCGGGATCGTGACGGGCCCAGTAAAGGCAGCATTGCCCGCAGAATCAAAGGTCAGTCGATAGACGCCACCCGTGGCCAGCCCCAGCTCGTTGGGCCCTGGGCGGCCCATCCCGGTGTCAGGATCGCCATTGAAGGCATAGCCAGGCGTTGCAGCCGAATTGCTATTGCTGCCCCTAAGTTGTCCTGTGATGGTCCCGCCATTGGGACCGATATACCGGGTTTCAGGGTTATTGGCGAAATAGCTGAGGTAGTTCCAAGTCGTCCCAGCGGTTGTGTACCGCAATCGGACAGTCAGACCCGCGTCCCCAACAAAACCGGCCGGAACCCCGACCAGCGGGCTGAACGATTCAATGCCGGTGCTGTCAACAACCTCGATGTAGGTGTTGTTGGCCGGGCTGGCAGGAATCGCGGCGGCGTTGTTCACCAGCGTGAACAGCACCGCGTTGGACACCGCCGCGGCCGCGTTGTTGGCGGTGGTGTTCGCCTGGTTGGCCGTTGTGACCGCGTTGCTGGCATTTGTGCTGGCGGTGTTGGCCGTGCTGACGGCAGCGCTTGCGTTGGCGCTTGCCGTGTTGGCCGTGCTCAGTGCCGTGCTGGCGTTGCCAGCCGCCGTGTTGGCCGTGCTCAGTGCCGTGCTGGCATTGCTAGCTGCCGTGTTGGCCGTGCTCAGCGCTGTGCCGGCGTTGCTCGCTGCGGTGTTGGCCGTTGTGACCGCATTGCTGGCATTGGTGCTGGCGGTGTTGGCAGTGCTCAGCGCCGTGCTGGCGTTGCTTGCTGCCGTGTTGGCAGTGCTGACAGCAGCGGCAGCGTTGGTGCTGGCGCTGTTGGCCGTTGCCGTTGCAGCCGTTGATGCAGCCGTTGATGCGTTGGCTGCAGTCGTGGCGTTATTGGCTGCCGTTGTTGCAGCCGCCGCGGTTGCATTGGCGGTGTTAGCGGCAGTCGTTGCCGCAGTCGCCGCGGCCGTCGCCGTGTTCGCGGCGGTCTGTGCTGCCACAGCCGCAGCAGCCCCGACGTCATTCCTGTCCTGCTGTTCCTGCACCACGTACAGGTTTTGCAGGTCAGCGTTGTTGAAGTCGTCGGCAATCAGGTTGGAGCCGTCCTGCCATGGCACCAGCTGTGAGCTGTCAGGCGTGTCCCGCAGAACTGTCAGCGTGACGCCGTTGGCGGGCGCCACTGTTGTCTGCACCTGCGTGCCACTGGTCCAGGTGTAGTTGGTGCCTTCAACAAGCTGCGATGTGAAGGCACCCGTAAGGATGTTGTAGCCCGTGTAGAGCTTGACGTGCGCCTTCAGCAGATACGGGAACGGGACCGAGAAGGTCGTCGTGGACCCGTTGCCCGCGTATTGCGCGTATGAGAAGGGCACGGAGTTGGCTCCACCTGTGCAGTCCTTATGTTATGGGGCCTGCTACTGACGACCAACTCCCAGGCCAGACAGCTCTTCCATTCGAGTTCTGAGCTCATTGGATCTGTACTTGACCATGGCGCCGTAACGCTGGGCAAAGCCCTGGGCGACAGGATCCTCGTTGGTGAGCAGCTGAATCAGGGCAGCGCGGTCGTAGTAGTCGATGATGTCCTGGATTGGCCGATACAGCTCGCTCTCCTTGCGCACCGAGAACTTGGCCTTGTTGACACGCTGGTCAGGCCCCATGGTGTCTGAGGCCAGCAGTTTCTGATAGCCAGGGCTGTTCTTCAGTGCCCGAAGTGCGCCGCGGAGATCCTTGCCTTGGATAAAGCCGTCGATCGGGATGTAGGTGTCACGGCCAAGCATGGCGGCCGCAGGGACTTCAGCCTTAATGCTGCGCATTTGCACGCGATAGAAGGCCTCCTCCTCATTGGTCATAGTGAGGCCGACATCGCCTTGGCCATTGGGACTTGGCAGCGCCACTTGGCCATTGGGCCTTGGCTTAGTCGTCACCCCTGCATCACTAAGCCACCGGTACAGATCGTCTTGCGGCTGGATCACAGGCATGAACGGAATCACCGCTTCTGCCGGGATGCCAAAGGGCCGCTTGATCTCGCTGCCCAGCCAGTCGAGGCGGGTAGGAGCCTTCAGGACTTGGTTGAGGCCAGGGATGGGACGGGCCACCTTCTCGCCAACCTTCTGCAGGAACTCGAGCACCGGCGCGATGTTCTCGACATAGATCGGATCCATCTCGAGAGCCTTTTTCTCATCAGCCGACAGGAAGCGCCTGCGATCCGTTGCCTCGAGCGGGGCGCGGCCAGCCCGGGCCAGCATTGAAGTGATGCCAGAAAGAGGCAGAAGGCCGCCCATCTGAGTGGCCAGGATGTCAGCCATGTCAGCCCTGTCGGGCTGTGTCATGGCATTGAGCACCGTGGTGGTGTTGAGCAGGCTGGCCTTGTTGTTGGCCATGCGCGAGAGCGCGATTGCAAGGCCAGTGGTGGCCTGCTGGAGATCGCCGTCGCTGATGGCTTCTTCGACCACCAGCTGCTGGATGTCGGCATAGAGGCCCAAGATGTCGATCGGGTCGATGCCACCAAAGCGGAACCGTGCAGCCGGGATGACCTTGCCAAACAGCTGGAAGCTGTAGGGAGTGTTTAGTCGGCGCCAGCGGGCGTATTCCTCTGGGTCAGACGGGCCGCCACCAACAAAGCCGCCGGAGGCGATCATCGCGCTGCCGGCCGTCAGAAAGCCCAGCGAGACGATGGCCTGGGCCCGGGCTTGAGCCAGCACCTCTGGCGGGGCGTTTTCCATCTGGGCGCCCAGTGCCTTGATCACAGACGGCACGATCGTGCGATCCAAGCTCCACAGCAGCGAGTTCAGCGGTGTCTTGAAGAACGGCAGCTGCCACGCCACAAAAGCGTTCTGACGGGTCAGACCCAGGCCCTGAATGATTGGATCCTTGATCGTGTTGGTGAAGGTGACGTTGGCAGCACGCTGCAGGCCGATTGCACCCAGTTCGGTGTCAGCCCTGGGGACGCCCTTCAGATCGTTGAAAGCCTGCAGCCGCAGCACGTCATCAGGAAGCTCGTCACCCAGGGGGATGCCCCGCTCACGACGGAACTTCACCAGGTCTTCTTCGCTCATGTAGCCGCTAAAAAGGGAGCCCTCGGCCATCTGCTCGGCACGCTGGGCCACCCAGTCGGAGCCCACCGGGCGACCGGTGCCCTCATCCACCACGCCCTTGGCCTCGTCAACAGCCCGCAAATAAGCCTCGTGGTTCACCTTCCACGAGTAGGCCATAGAACGGATCGCCTCATCACCAGCGCCCAGCAGTCGGAAGGACGGCAGGTAGCCGCCGTTCCAGCCCAGGAACTTCTCGCCAAGGTTGCCGAGCGCCAGGCTGGTGGCTGCGTTCAGCACATTCACCAAGGTCACCGCTGGACCGGTGCCGGCGGTGTTGCGCCAGTAGCTGGGATCCGTCAGCAGATCGAATCCAACGGTCAGTGCATCAACGATTTGCTGTTTCTCGTTTTGAATCAGATCGGGCGCTACCTCCATGGCGTTGTCGAGGCCCATGACGGCACGGCCTGTGCCCAGATACGTGGTGGCGTTCTTCCACGCCATCTGCCACGCATCAAGGGTGGCCCGGTTGGCGAAGGCCGCAGCCCGCAGGCCATCCATAGCCCCAACGCGAAGGCCGCCCTCGATGATGTCCTCGACGCCATGGTGGAACGCCACCAGCGCGCCGCTGACCGGGTTGCGGGCCAGCCACGTGCCGGGCGACAGCAGCACGTTGTTGCGCCGGAAGTTGTTGAGCAGGTGAACCTGCGACATGAACCGGCTGCTGTTGAGGTTCGTGCGCGTGATGTTGTTCGTGCGAACGACGGCTGCCAGCTGCTTGAGCTTCAGCGCATCGCCCTTCTCGACGTGCTCGAGCGTTTGGCCAAGCAGGGTCTCGCCTTTGATGTCTTCGATGGTCAGTCGTGCCCAGTTGGCGTCTGGGCTGATCAGCTCAAAGTCGGTGCCATCCATGCCGAACTGCAGGCCGCGCAGCGACTGGCCGATGCGACGGCGAACAGCGGCATCGAGGTTCTCGAAGAAATGCGCCCACTGAGCGGCATGGCCCAGCTGCAGCCTGAGCTCATCGGTCAAGGCGCCGGCTTCCAGGGCGCTGGCCACCTCCTCGAGCTTGTCGGCGTATTGGCTGACTGAATCCCATCGGGCCTTGGCAGCCTGCACCACAGCACCGGGAAGGCTGTCGATGCCACGGAAGCGGCGGCCCAGGGCACCAGCCAGCTCGCGCACATCGCCACCGGTCTCCCGTGCCATGCGCATCAGGCCCTGCATGGCCACTGATTCGCTGAAGGGCTTCTTGAGCTCAATGCCCTTCTTGGTGTTGGCACGCTTGAGCCCCATCACCTCGAGCAGGGCCGTGATGTTTTCTTCCTCCGGTGGGAGCTCGCTGTAATCAACGCCGTATTGGCGGTAGTTGACCATGCGGCCGCTGCTGCCACGGGGGCCTTCGTTGTTGCGGAAGCCCATCTCCACGAGATCGCGGATGGCCTTGGTGCCTTTGGCAATCAGATCGCTTTCGCCCTGCTTGATCCAGGCCTCATTGGACACACCGACTTCCTCGCCGGTGTAGGTGCGCAACCGGGCCACGCTCTTGCCGGCCGCCGGTATGTCTTCCACCTCAAGGAGTGACCTTGCTGTGGCTTCCATCTCATCGAGTTGTTGAAGCTTCGCCTCGATCTCTGCGATCTGTTGGGCGAGGTTGTTGCAGTCAGCCATCAGCAGGAGCCTCCTTGGGATTGTTTGCGCAGCTCCTCCAGCTGCCTGGCGAGCTCAGCTCGCGCCTTGGGAATGTCGGCCAGGGCCTGCTTGGCGGCCTGGGCCTCAGCAGTGGTGGGCTTGGGCTGTTTCTTGCCCTTGGCTGGCCCCTTGGCGGGGGCTGGGACCGCTTCTTTGGGCACCACCACGGCCTCGCCGTTGATGCTCGCCATCACCGATTTGGTGTCGTAGAAGGCTGGCTTGCGATCAGGCTTTGGCTTCAGCTCTGGGTTGAACTGCTGTGCGCCATCAGCCTGTGCTGAGCCCTCCCCGCGATAGGGCTGCGGCGCACGCTCACCAGTGACCGACAGTTCTGGATTGAACTCAGGCGTGCCTGGCCGCACGCGATCAATCGCACCGCCGAGCTCATAGCGGTTGTAGGCAAACATGCCGCGGCCCATCAGCCCCAGCCGCTTCTTCTCATCCCAGCTGAGGCGATCCCAGCCGTTGGCAGCCATCAGCGCATCCTTTTGCGCCTGCATGGCTTTGGCATCGAGCAGGTTGTACTCGAAGCGCAGACGCATCTCGTCGATCAGCGCATCAGCGTTCCGCCCGCCGGCCTTGTAAGGGGGCAGTGCGTCGGTGTTGAAGGCCATCGCCAGCTGGCCGGTTTCATCGCTGAACAGGTCATCCACGAAGTTGCCCTGCTGGAAGAAGTCCGGCGCTTTGGGGCGATTGGGGATTGGCGTCACCGGTGCCTGCACCTCGCCGTTGTCGATGGCACGGCGGAGGATCTCAGCCTTCATCTGCTCGCGTGCCTGCGCGTCCAAGCCACGGGGCTGGAACTCGCTCAGCGGCACCGCCATTGGGTTGCCATCAGCGTCCACCACCTGGCCCATCGGCGAGCCCGTGGACAGGTCCGCCGGCACATCGAGCAGCGGTGCATCTGCAACGCCGGCCACGTTGGTTGTCAACGGCATTGCCAACTGCTCTGCCTCAGGAGGCAGGTAGCGGCCGCGGCGTTGGCTGAGCTCAACCAGTGCGTCGATGATGTCGCTCTTCTTGGCGTTCCACACGCGGCGGCCGGTGCGGGCCTTCACCAGTGCTGCCACTTCAGGCGACGACTCCGGCATGGCGAGCCGGCGCAGCAGATCGCGGTTCCAGCCCTCCAGCGCTGCGCGGTAGTCATCAGGAGTGCGGTAGCCGAACTCGCTGGCGGTGCGGGTGAACTGCTCAAGGGGTGGCAGTTGGATCTCAGCGGCCAGATCGAGGCCCAGCTGCTGCGGCAGCACCATCTCGAGCTGATCGCCCACCAGGCTCTCGGGCACTGCCATGCGCTGCTGTACGGCTTGCAACTGCTGTTGTGCGACAGCCAGTTCGCGTTGCACCTTGGTCACTTGGCCTTTGGCCCCACGGGGGGTGAGCTCACCGGACTGCTGGCGGGCGTCGATCTCAGCCAGTCGCTCGTTCAGGCTGTTGATCTGGTCCTGAGCGGCCTGCAGTTCGTTGGCGTTGCGCTCAGCACCGATCTCACGCCACACGCGGGAGTGGATCTCGCGCAGTTGGCTGTCGTCGAGCTCATCCAGCTGAGCCAGGAAGGTGTCGATCTCAGGTCTGGTGTCGAGATCAAGCTCGCCCTGCCGGCTGCCCCTGGGTGCGAGGAACTGCTCAGTGGTGCCGCTCAGGTTGAGGTCGGCCACCTGCTGGTCGATCTGGTCGATCTGCTGCAGTAGCTGCTCGGCGGTTGCCTCGTCCACGCTCGGCAACTTGGCCAGCAGCTCGCCGCGTTGCATCGAGAGCTGCTCGATCTCGCCGCGAACGGATGGATCACCGGTGGTGACGCGCAGCTCGAGCTGCCCGGCCTCGCCTTGCTGCACCAGGCCCATGGACTGCAGGCGTTGGCGCTGGGCTTCCACCTGGCGGATCTGGGTGGCCTCATCGAGGTAGCGCTCGATGGCGCTGCCATTGGGCACGGCAGGAACGATGGCGCCGCCGCTCTGGTACGGCGGCAGGGCCGGCGCCCCCGGGGCATCGCCTGGCAGTGATCCGCCTGGGGTTGCCTGATCAATCCGCACCGGCGTGATCGGCCCGCCTCCAGCGGCGGCCTGCATCTGAACGCTGGGCAGCTGGGGGATGTCGGCCCCGGGAGGCAGCTGCGGCGCATCGGTGCCCCGGTACATGTAGGGCGCCAGTTCGGCGTCGGCGATCTCATCCAACAGCGACACGCCGCCGTCAAACATGGCGCGGCGGGTGGGGCCGAACATGCTCAGCGCACCAATCACGGTGAGCGGTGCGGCCAGGCCCTCCACCAGCAGACCCTTGCCGAACTTCTGCAGGTAGTTGTCGGTCTCGTCGGCACGGCCGGGCAACCGCAGGCCAGCCATGTCGCCAAGGTTGGCGAGGTTGCCGTCGTCTTGGTTGATGAACGGTGCAGCCAGGGTGGTGCCAACCAAGGCTTCTCCCACCCGGGTGCCGGCAGTCAGGCCTGTGCGCAGGGCCGGGTTGGCCCGCTGCGCTACGGCCAGGCTGCGAACGGTGCGTGTTGCCTTCAAGGCATCAGCAGCACGCTTCACCTGGGCCAGCTGGCCGACGCGCTTGATCAGTGATGCACCGGTGACAGCACCGATGACCTCAGCGCCGATGGCCCCACCGACCTCGAGGCCGGGCTGGTCCGCTGGTGTGACCTCTTGGCCGATGCCGATGCGGAAGGGGTTGTACTGGCGGGCCACCTCATCGGGGATGGTCCATGCGTCTTTGACGTCGATCGTCTTGCGCTGGACAAGATCACCAACGGCATTGCCCAGCTTGCTGATTGCATTGATGGGCCCCACCACCAAGCCAGCTTTGGTGTCAGGCGAGGCCAGCACATTCATCAGCTGGCCGAGTGGTTTGAACGGGCCGAGATTGCTCTCGAGCCTGCTGTTCATCTCGCCCCTGGTGGGCTTGCGGCCCTGGGTCTTGGCTTGTGCGGGAGCCGCAGAACCACCGCCTGCTGTGGGTTCAGTTGGAACGACTGGATCAAAGGCCGAGTCGTCTTCGATTGGAGCCAGGTTGAAAGCAGGCATGGGTCAATACTCCCCTTGGTGTGGCAGGTCGATTGGCCTGATTGCGTCACGCCCCATCTGGAGCATGTCCACCGTGTTTTCAGCTATCCGCTTCCTCCTGGTGTTCCATTCGTAGAGAAAGTCGTTGCCGATCTTGCGCAGATCAAGCTGGAACGGCAGGGGCAAATCCCAGATCTTTGCTTCGCCAGACGCTCCGGCGCGTTCCTTATCAAGGAAGAGGAACACTTGCTGTTTCAGGGCCCTGCGCGTCTTGTCATCCACGAAAATCGATAAATCAATTTTGTCCCTGACAAACACGTCGCCTGGCGCGGACGCAAATGCGCCGGCCTTTCTGGCCTCTCGAGCCCAAGCATCAATTTGAGGCTTTAGCGCCTCCTTGAACTGGCGTTCGGTAGGAGCCGTGACCCGACTCCTTGGGTTGGGATTGGTGTTGTTTAGGCGCTGCTTGTTCTCTGCCTCAATAGGGTTCCAGCTGTCAATTACCTCACGGATCTTCTGGTTCCTTTTGATTGCCTCTTCATGGAGCCGCGGATCAATCTTGAGATCTTTTTTCTCCAGCCTCCAGTAGCCAGGCCCGTTTGGCAGGCTGCGCCTGTCAGGGTCCATCGGCCTTCCGGCCTGCTGGAACATCCGCCGCATTGGCAGCGGCTGCAGCCCGGCCACGTCCTCAAAACCGCCTTGCTGAGTCAGTTGCGCCGCTAGCTGATCGCCGAGCTGTGTGTTCGGCTCAACAGCAGAGCGACGCCCCACCTCGCCGCCATTGCGCTTGTACGACTCCCAGATCGCTTGGGTGTACTCAGCGATGGATGGATAGCGCCGGCCTTTGTAGAACTGCGGCTTGGTGTCGTTCCAGAGCTTCGCCTGCCCGGAGTACCAGACAGCCGCTGCTCGCCGAATCGCTTGTTCTCCGCTGTACCCGGCCGACTGCTGATCGGCAAGCATGTCGCGGAACCGGCCATTAACCACCGCATCCTGCGCATTGCGATCACGTAAGAACTGCTGTGGTGTTAGCCGTCTTCCCAGATACTTCTGCGTCCAAGGCCCTACGTTCTCCGGCATGACTTGGCCAATGCCAAGCGCCCCAGAGTCCGGGTTCACGGCGCTGTAGTTGCCGCCTGATTCCTTGCCAATGATCGCAGCGCGAAAGGCGCCGATGCTTCCTGTCGGCGCTGGCTGGCCGCCAGATGGTGCTGACAAAGATGGCGGCAGCGTTGCTGCAGCGGCGGGCGGCGTGAGTATCCGCATGAGCCAGCCACCAGGCCGCAGTGGGTTGTACCCAACCGGCAGCATCCCCAGCCCTGAACCCTGCAGGCTGGGCAGTTGGCTGCTCGACACCGTGTTGTTCGCACGAGATTGCTTGACCTTCTCCTGCAGCCAGCGCGTGGCATCACCGTTGGGATCGAGCTTCGGGTAGAAGCGCAGTTGCTCGAGCAGGTAGCGGAACGTGCTGGTGTTGGCACGCTTCGCCAGGTTGTAGAGCTCAGCGCTCACCGGCTTGTTGCCCTGCAGGTTGACCAGCTCGGACCGCAGCCACTGGCCGTCCATCACCGGCCGGCGCTGATAGGTGCGAATCGTCTCGTCAGACAGCGATGCGGCACCAGCCTTGGGCACCCCGCGAGCAGCGGCAGGGTCAGTGCCAACGGTGCGTGGCCCAACCTCGCCAGGTTTACGGCCAGTGAGCTCGGTCATCACCTTGGCCCACTCCGGTGTTTTGCGCACCGCCGCCTCGGCCTCAGCCATCACCACGCTGCGGGCAGCAGGACTCATCACCTGCCCAGGCCGTTCGGCCTTCCAGGAGCGAATCGCCTTGGACAGCTCCCTCTCGTAGAGGTTGGTGAGCCGGTTGGCGGCAGCCGTCAGCTTGGTGTTCTGATAAGCCGCTGAGATCGCCGCTGTTGCTGTCGCACCACCCGACAGCTGCTGCGCCACCACCTGGGCCAACGCATCACCGCTGCGGCCATTCACCTTCTGCTGGCTCTTGAGCTCACGCACGGCCTGGCTGTCGAGATCCTGCAGCACTGCTGCTGTGACCTTCTCCTTCACGCCAGGGTCAAACTCGGCCGCCGAATCACGGGCCTTGTTGATGGCAGCCACCATGCGCTGGTAGTCATCGCGCCGCCCCTCGGGGGTGGGGTTGAGACTGGCGATCTGCCTGGCCTGTTGCAGGGCGTTCTTGTAGGCGCCAGGGTCATCGGTCCAGGTGCTCGGCCCGACCGCTTCCATCTGAACGATGAAGTCCTCCACCTGGAATGGATCAGGGGGCCGCACCACCTGGGTGAACTCGCTTTGATCTTTGGCCCGCTGGGCGATGTACTCCTCAGGCTTGAGGTAGCCCATACCCAGGGCTTGATTGCGGAACTCGAGCAGTGCTGCCGGATAGCCGGGGTCCGCCGGATCGAATTGGCCAGGGCCTGAGTACCAGAGCCGATCGAGCGTCAGCTCGATGTTCTTCTGCCGCAGATCGTGTGTCTTCTGCACAGCTTCCTGTCCGCGCACCTGCAGTTCGAGGGTCTCGAACGGGGCCATCGCGCCCCAGGTCGGCCGCTTCTCGTAGGGCATGGACGGGTCGCCGGCCCTGATGTTCTGCAGCACCGCACCGGCAACCGGGTCGCTGCCGTAGGTGCCGATGATCTGCTCGCGCAGGAACTGCACCGTGCGCTTGCGGGCATCGGGGGCCAGCAGCTTCAGCTGTTGATCCAGCGCAAACGTGATCGCCGCAGCGCCGTATTGGGTGAACTCAGGAGTGCCGGGCTTGAAGGTGACGCCTTGATGCGTGTAGCCCTTGGTCATCAAGTCCTCCATCACTGCGGCCGTTGCGGCCACCGTGCTGTTGCGGGTCGATTCCTCAACAGCTGTGTCGTAGAACTTGCGCTGCTTGTCGCGGTATTGATCCCAGGCCTGGTTGAGCTTGGGGGTCACATAGAACTGCACCTCTGGTTCGTCACCCGTCAGCTGAAACCGGTTGAGCACCTGTGACGTCAGCTGCACCTGGCGCTTGGTGAGCTCTGGGCTGTCAGGACGCAGGGTGCCGAGCATCCCGGCATTGGCGGTCAGGTCGTCTTCCAGTGCATTGGAGATCTCAGAGCCGGCCAACTGCGCCAGGGCCCGCCGACGGCCGATCAGCTTCCACGGGTTCGACTCGTTGAGCAGCTGAGCAGCAACCGGGTCCACCTTCTCCAGCTGCCCGATCTGGCTGGCTGCATCAGCAGCACCGGCCTCGGCCTGCACCTGCAGCGAGAGCGTGGCTTTCGCCTGCTGGTTCTTCAGCTCGGCGTAGTACCCCTCCTCGATCTGGCCTTTGCGCAGCGACAGATAGCCCTGCCCGGCGACATCCATCAACGCCTTGTTGAACGGCGCCAGCGCAGTGGCGAGCTGCTCGTATTGGTTGAAGCCAGCGACATTGCCGCGCGATCCGATCTGAATCGTGCTGATCCCGCTCGGGTTGTCGAGCTGCACTGGCCTGGCCGGCGCAGCAGGCTCCGGTTGCGCCGCCTGAACAAAGGCCCCGATCGGCCGGGCGACCGGCGTGATCTGACCAAGGGGAAGGTTCCTGTCTGCCATTGATCGTTAGCCGGGTGTGCCGGGGCCGCTGGGGGATGAGGGCCTCTTCAGCCCTTTGACTGCGCCGGCCATCGAGACGGCCGACTGCACGCCACCGAGCACTGCGGTGCCGATGTTCAGTGCCGCCGCTGCACCGCTTGGACCCGCACCCGTCATCGACGGAGGCGGTGGTGTCAGCAGTGTTGGCAGCGGAGCAAACGGTGGGATCGGGTCGATGTAGGGCTGCTCTTCGTAGAACTGCTGGCTGTTCCAGCGGTTCAGGTACTGGGCCACCTGGCCCGCTTGCTCCCGGGTGTACTGGCGAGTGCGCAGTCCGCGGTTGATCGACTGCAGCGTTTCGTAGTCACCTACCTGGCGGGCATAGTCGTTGACGATGCGATCAACGGACCGGCCTTCCTGGCCCATGGCCTGCACAGATGCCCGCGCCTGCAGCGCTCTCCAGCGGTATTGCTGCATCGCCACGGCTTCTTGCATCGAGGCCTCCTGGAAGGCCTGGCTCATCGCATCGCTGTCTTGGATGTAGGCAGCACCAGCAGCGGCACGGGTCTGCCCCACCACTTCTGCTTGGCGGATGCTCTTGACCAGCTCGAAGTTTCTCAGCGAGTTGGTGTAGGCCAGCTGCTGGTTGTAATTGACCGTCTCGGCCCAATACTTCTGCTGAGCATTGGCATCGGTGATCCGAGCGTTAAAACCCGCCTGCCATTCGGCAAAACGCCCGTTGGCATCCTGGAAGGCCTTTTGATTTTCGTAGTCCTGGCGCTGGGCGGCATGGCTGGCGCCAGCCCCCAGGATCCCCATGCCCGCGTTGGCAACGCCAAACGCAATCGAAAACGGATCCATCAGCTTGCCCTCCAGAAGTGGCAGAACAGCTGAGCGCTGCGCCCCCGCGGGGCGGGCGTGTCGATCGTGAAGCCCAGGTGCTCAAGCCACCGCAACGTGGCCAGGTTGGATGCCAGAGCCCAGTTCTCAAGGCAGCCGGCCCCATCACGCAGCAGGCCATCGACCCACACCCTGCCGCCACGAATGAACTGGCGGCGATGGCTAGCTGTTGCGAGCAGCTTGTCGGTGCCCAGCAGCCAGATCAACGATCCATTGACGCCGCAGATGCCCACCGGCTCACCATCATCTGCATCTATGCAACGACAGATCGAGCTGCTTTTCCAGCTCCCAATCACGGCCTCTTCTCCTGTGATCCCATGGCTGTAGAGCACCTCAAGCTGATCTTGATAGCGGACCCGACTTGCAATGCGCTGCACCCGTGCAGTTGTTGGCTCAGACCAGTTCATTGCAGGCTCCTTGCTTGACTTGTGATCAGGCCCACCCACTCGCAGGTACTGAACTTGCAGGGGTGGATGGTGTCGTTGTGGACCTCGACGATGCAGTTCTCTCCCTTGCTTGCGATGGGGATCTGGAACACACCCTCGAAGTACCGCTTGTTCTCAAGGTCGTAGCCATTCGCCATTGCGCTACCCAGCGAGGAGTTGCGACTGCCGAGCACCGTGCCATCAAACTTGTAGAGCGCCATGTCACGGCGTTCTGCCATGACATAGACCTCGAAGTACGAGGTCTCGTGATAACGGAGCTTGGCGTGACGAACCTGTGTCCGCTCGACGTTGGCTGCAGCCTTCCCGCCACCAACCTCCTTGTAGAGCTTGAAGCGAGTGAAGCGATACACGAAGTCGTAGACCTCACCGAAGAACACCGGTGCCGCAGACCAGTCGCCACTGGCCACGATCGTGTTGCCACTACTTGCTGATCCCAGCCGCACGCCGCCATTGCTGGTCATGCCATAACCAGACCAGGCCTGTGTTGGCGCCTTGATCGTGTACGGCAGCGTCCAGGTGGTCTGCTTGGTGGTGGCGTTGTAAGTGCCAGCCGCCACTCGAATCGCCGCCGGTGTTTCGGTGGTAGTTGAGATCCGCCTGTCCAGCAGCAGGGGGTAGGGATTGGGGGTGACGTCGCTGAGGCGATCTGCGACCGGCATCTTCTCCAGCCACACCTCAGTGCCGTACTCCACCAGCAAATACATGATCTCCTGCACGCAGAGGATCTGCAGGATTCGATCAGCGCCATTGAGCTGCCAATGGCTCCAGCTGCTCTGTGCGCGTTCAGCGCCACCGCCGGTGTTGCGGTAGAAGTATTTGTAGACGTAGATGCGGTCGGTAAAACCGCTCTTGTCTGACACGGCAAACCAGCTGTTGCCCGTGTCGTTGGCCGTCAGCTTGAACACATCCGCTGGGATGTAGCTGCTCACGTAGCCGGTCAGATCAGACGCATCAGCCACCAGCGCAGTTCCCGCACCGCGGACACTGAACTCACGGAACTGACTCCACTGGCCGTTGGCCTGACAGAAGATGATCGTGCCCTGCACCGGAATTGGCCTGCAGTCAGGGTCGATCTCGTACTGGGTCAACACCGTGATCACGGCGCTGGCGGGGGTCAGGATGGTTTCGGCAGCGTTAAACCTGAACTGGATCTGGTCGGAGAAGATGATCAGCTCGTCCTGGTACGGGATCGCGTAACGCAGCACCGACACCCGGTTGTTGCTGGCCGTCAGGTCGATCGGATCCGTGTCCAGCACGGCAGTCACGGTCTCTGGGAAGAACTCGAAGAAGTCCCGGGTGCGGCTCAAGATGACGTTCTCATCTGCCAAGAAGCCCAGCCGGTTCTTGTAGATGAAGACGTCCTGGATGGGATACCCAATGAAGCTGGGGTCCGGTGCGGTGTCGTAATCACCTGCAGTGCGTTCGCCCCAGGTGGGGATCGTTACGCCACCCTGGGTGCTGCCATTGGCCGGGCCGAAATAGAACGTGCCATTCGGCAGCCGCACCAGCAGGTGAGGCATCGTCGCCGGGTTGATCTTGTACTCAACTCCGGGGCTGACGGTCTCTTGCCATGAGCCCTCGCCAAAGGTGCCGGCGCCCGTGCGAGGAACAAAGCTGACGTAGTAGCCGTCGAACTTGTTGCCCGGATCGCCCACCACCTCAACCTGATAACCCTGGGGGGCAATGGTCGGAAGCTCGGTGAAGGCCTGAACGCTGCTGGTGATCGCCGTGATGTCAGCGTTGGCCCGGGCGTCAGACGCTGCAATCGTGATTGCACTCGAGGAGGTGAAGTGCAGCACGCTGCCTCTCCTCGAGATCGACACTCCACTCACACCACCCAGTGCCGACTGAATGGCAGTGGCGATGTCCTCTGTGCTGATGCGGTTCTCAGTCGTGGTGCTGCCGCTCACCACAACCGGCGCCACTGGAGTTTGCACCGTGGCCTGGGTGCCGTTCACGTTGACCTTGTAGGTCTGGCCGTAGTTGGCAGCCTTCACCCACACCAGCGCTTCATGGTTTGCCGGCCTCGCAGTTGCTGGCGCCAGGCTTGGGTCCATCGCCGGCACCGCCTTCGTGTTCGAGATGAAGGTGTAGTCGGCAATCGTCGCCGCCCTGATGTCGCTCTTGGCGCTCACCACCGACGACAGGTAGCTGTAACCCGATGGCGCGTTGACGGTCTTCTCGTTGCCATCCAGATCGAAGACCTTGATGGCGGTCTTGCCAATCACCACCAGGTATTTCTCTCCTGCATCACGCAGGATCTGATGGAAGTAGACGTCCCCGAAACTACTGTTGCTGACCTTGGCGATGACTTGCGTTGGCTCACGCTTGCGCAGCCCCTCTGCCAGGGAGCTCATCGCATTGATCTGTGTCTCGCCTTGGCTGGGTTCGCGCTGCGCGTCGGGCTGCTGGCTAATCCCCTGAATCAGGTTGGGGATCGTGTAGCTGACGAGGTTAGCCACGCAGATACCCCCGGTTCCTGCCCAGCAGACCCATGCCCGGCGAGTAGGTCGGCATCGGCCTGAGCCCCGGGCCGCCGGTCAGGCTGTTGGGCTGGGCCTGCTCGATCTCAACGCGCTGCAATTCCACCAGCGCCATCTGTTCATCCAACGCGGTGTATTTGAAGATCGCGTCAGAGCCCAGCACCCGGTTGCTAAACACCCGCGCTGAACGGATCACGATCCAGCGGTTGAACGCCTCCGGGCACTCGTCCCAGGGCAGAAGCCAGACCACATCCGCTTCAAGGCTGGGGATGTCTGCGCCCAGGATGTAGCTGCGCTTCTCGCGGTCATACACCCGTTGGCCGCGCAGCTGGAAACGCCCGGCCCACTGGTAGGCATCAGGGGCAAAGGAGACGACGTTGGCCGGCACCACGATCTGATTGGTGCCGGCGTCCTTTACGAACTCGTAGGCCTGTTCACTGTTCCAGCTCCAGCCTCTTGTCTGTCCTTCTTTGTGGAACTCGAGGATGGTGCGCTCAGCCATGGTTGCTTCCACAACCTGCTGGTTCTCAAGGCTGTTGACCGGCTGCTCGCCAATGTTCTGCAGGCAGATGTTGACCGCCTCAAGCAGGGTCGTCCTGCCAGGTGTGTTTCCCTGATTTGCGAGGCCCATCTGAGCACTGCAGGGGTGCAGTCTTCATGCTATCGGCAGGCACAAAAAAGCCCCCTGTTGAAGCTGACAGGGGGCCTAGGCCTCGTCCTCCGGACTAAGCCTATGGGAGTTCGATCACACCTGCACACTCAGCACGCAGGACACCCATGCCGATCGCCATACGGCTGACCATCAGGCTGGCCTGGTACATGATGTTGAAGTCGCCGCCCTGAGGGGTGACTTGCAGGCTGGGGCTGCGCAGGGTCAGCACACCGATGGCATCGCGGTGGAACACGATTGCCTTGTTCTTCGACAGATCCTGCTGATAAGCGGTGTTCTTGTCGTAGGTGCCGTTGGTGTAAGCAGCCTGGGTGACGTGGTTCGACTCGATCACGGGGATACCCTTCACGCGCAGCACACGGCCGCTGGCGAAAGATCCGTTCTCACCGCCGGCTCCATTGAAGTCCGCGTTGATAGCGCGGGTGGAATCCAGCAGGACGTCGTACTCATCGGGACCCACGACACAGAGGAGATCCTCGGTGGGTACGTCCTTCTTCTTCATCGCCACCTTCAAGGCGCTGATCTTGGCGACCAGCTCATCGCCCTTGGCATTGGAGCTGGCAGCGGCATAGCCAGCCGAGAGGGTCTGGCTCTGGCCGATGCGACCGGCGTTGCCGGCTTTGCTCAGGGGTTCAGTGGTGGTCTTGGCAGCGGCGTACAGCACACGAGCAGCACGCCGGTCCCATTCCCGGGCGAGGGCCTGGCCCAGCTGATGGGTGACGTCCTGGCGGACGTCGTAGTAATTCATCAGCTCGTCCAGGTCATAGATCACCTGGTCGGCAATCATTAGACCATCGAGGTTGATGATCTGCTCATTGCGGTCGCCGGGGCTGTTTGTGGCCCCCAGGATCGGGGTGCCAGGAACGTGGTAGCCGGCTTCTGCCTTGCCGCTGACGGGGAACGCAGCGGACTTGCCGCCGCGAATGTTGCGCTCACGCACCTTGCCCTTGAAGACGCAAGCGCGATCGAACGCAGACAGCAGCTCGGCAATACCGAGCTTGAGGAACAGGGCGTCAACTGCACCTGCGCCTTTAATTTGACCAATCCGGTCGAGAGAAGCGTTGGCCATTGGCCTTTAGGGATAGCGAGCTTCTGTCCGTTGTTTGGCTGAGCGGGGTGTCTCCCTAGGGAGGCCCAATCAGTTGCACTGGTGCAGAGCAACTCATGCCCTGACCTTACATAAAGACATTCGACCTGGCGAGAGTCTTGTCGTACCACTGGCGGTACTTCGGGTCGGTCTCATACAGGAACTTGCCGTTCTTGTCCCGCTTGCCACGGGCATCAACAGCCTGCTGGTCGCTGTCAAACACGTCGGTCTTCACGGCACTGCCGCCACCGATGAGCTTCGGCTCTTGGCCGCCGGCGCTGGCCCGGGCTTGCAGTTGCTTGATGGCAAAGCGGGCTGCAGCCTTGTTGCCGCTGTCCACTGCGGCGTTGTAATCCGCCAGCTCCTGCTGGTCGAGGTTGCTCATGGCCCACTGGCTGAGCTGCTGGAACTGCTGCTCACCGCCGACCATTCCCTTGAGCTCGGCCACATCGGCATCGGTCAGACCCGGGGCTGAACTATCCGGAACGGCCGGAGAGTTGCCTTTGGCTGGGGCCACGCCCTGCAGGTAGGTCTCCACCACCTCGCGGGGCAGGCCGCCTTTCTCCACCAGGGCATCGACGTAGCTACTGACGTCTTGGCCGGCGTAAACCTTTTCCGCCATCTCGAGCGGGTTGATCTCTGCGGCTTCGATGGCGGTCGCCACCGTGTCGCCATAGAGCTGCTTGCCCAGCTCAGGGGTGTACTGATCGGGGGTGATCGCAGGCTGAGGCTCAGGCTCGCTCTGCGCTGGCTGCTGGCCCCGCTGGCTGATCAGCTTCTGCGCCTCGAGATAGGCCCTCTCCAGCTCCTCGGTGCTCTTGAACTTGCCGGCCAGCAAAGCTTCGCCGTCATCGGTTGACTCGGGCTGGGTGTTGAGCTGCTGCTGTTCCTGCTCGAGCTCCTGCAGGAACCCGTCGATGAGATCCTCCTGGCCGGGTGCCACCAGGTCTTGCAGTTCGGGGCTTGGTGTTGCGGTCATGCGGGTGGTTGTTCGGTGGGTTGGGGTTCAGCCATCTGCTGGCTGGTGGCCGCGGCATTGGCCAGCTTTTGCGGGTCGGCCATGCCGCTCGCCATTGCTTGCTGAACCATTGCGGCCTGCTGCTGGGCTTGCTGTTCCTGCGCCAGCTGCTCTTCCGTCTTGACCAGGCCGATGATGTCCATGCCCATGGCGCCGGCCAGACGGCGGATGAGCTCAGCCGGCATCACATAGGTGGCGATGCCCTCGGGCCCCAGCGATTGCTGAAGGATGGTCATGAAGCGAGCGGTCTTCTCCAGGTCATTGCCGCGGCCAACAGCAGCCAGGCCGACGCTGACCACCGGCTGAACCAGCCCCTCCGGCAGCTTGGGCAGCTTGCCCCTGCGGGTCAGGATCGCCAGCTTGCGGGAGACGTAGGGCTGCTGGAACTCAGTGGTGAGGATGGCGTAGATCGAGCCGAGTGAGTTCTCGATCTGCAATGCCTGCAGCCTGACCTCTTCTGCTGTGGTGCGTTCCGAGTCGCGCACGTCGGCGAGCATGAAAGCCTGAGCCAGCCGGGCCTCGATTCGTGCCAGGCCCTGGGCCGCGACGTTGAGATCGGCGGCCTTGTTCACCTGGATGGTGAAGACGTCATCGGGGTTGCCGGGCAGGTAGGCGCCGTTGGGGGCCTCGGCCAGCTTCTTGGGGTTGGCGATCCCACTGGGTTTGACCAGGTGCTTCACCTGGGCTGACACCAATGAGCCCTCGGCAATGGCCTGGCTCAAGGCCTCAGCGGTTTGCAGGTCCGCGATGCAGGCCGCTTCGACGTAGCCAGGGGAATAGCCCTGGCCGTCGATCCGGTACATCCGCAGCGGCAGCCAAGGTGATTCGCTGACGCTGGCAGTCCCGCGAGAGCCAGGGATCTCCTGGTCTTTGATCTCCTGATACCACTTGACCTTTTTCCCTTCCCACTCGATGTGGGTGTAGAGCCGAACGACACGCTCGTACTCCGGGGTCACGTCGTCATCGACGATGCCCTGTACCTCGCCGTCTTCTTCCTCGAGCAGTTGACGTGCGTTGCTGGGCAGCGATTCAACCGACAGCTGTTCGCAGACGATTGCTTCGATGGGGTTGCCCATCAGGTCGCGGCGGCACACGTAGCGGTTGAGGTGAAAGCACTTCAACCCCTCATCTGACACGTACATCAGCACGTTGCCGCTAACGATCAGGTGCAGCAGCATCTCGTGGACTGCCACCCGGTCGTTGCTGGTCTCGATGCTGCGCAGCACCGCCCGCTCGAGCCGGGCTAGGGCCAGATCGAACTCGCTCTTGGCACGGCCCAGCTCCTCTGGTGTGGAACCGGCCGCCTGCATCTGCTGCTCGTTCTTGGCCATCTCGATCTCGTCGATCGTGAAGCGGAAGAACGTCTCAGTCGGCGGCAGCAACGCCAACAGCAAACGGCTGGCCAAGTTGTGAACGCCCCGGGCGCCGATGCCATTCCACGGCAAGGGAAATGTCTGGTTGTCGTTGGGGTACGGCTCGTCGCTGACCGGGATCAGATACGGCAGCGTCAGCCGCGAAGCAGTCCGGGCCCGCTCGAGGTAGTAGTTCCGGTCTGACTCCAGGGCCCGGTAACGCTTTTCGCAGCTCATGGTCAGCCTCCGATGTTTACGCCGACGCCAGCGCTGCGGCCTGATGAGCCGATGCGCAGGGTCTGAGTAGCGGATGTCGCCTTGACAGCGGGCTCGGACCCCCGACGGGTGATCGGTGCCGTTGGTGCTTTGGACTGCGCATCACGCCCGGCCAGCACCCGCAGCGATTGCGATGCGGCCTGCGTGTTCAGCCGGTCTGAAGCGATCTGGGTTTCCTGGGCCCTGCGTGTCTGGTCGATCTGTGCCAGCTGTGCCTGCTCCTCTGCTCGCAAATCAGCTACGGCTCGCTCTTGTCCGGCCATGGCTTGCTGCTGAGCTTGCTCAAGTCGCTGCCTCTCGGTCTGCTGTGCTGCCACCTGGGCCTGCATCGCTGCAGCCTGGCGATCAAGCTCGGCCTGGCGTTCACGAGCGATTTGGTTCAGCCGTTCCTGCTCGCGCTTGGCTGCTTCATTGGCGTGATGCTGCCGTCTGCCGGCGTTCCCAGCGCACATGGTCAGACTCCGATGTTGAGGCCAGTGCCTGCGCTCATCGCCGTTGCGCCTGGCGCAATCTTGAGCGTGGACTTGTTCTTGTCCTTGGGCTTGGGCGCCTCTGTCGTCTGTGCGTTGGTGGGTTCCGTCATCGTGGTGGTGACGGCATAGGCGGCCTGGCGCTGTGCAGCGGTCTCGGCTGCAGCTCCAACACGCTGAGCTTCCAACTCAGCAGCGGCGGTCAGCCTGTCCTCTTCCAGCCGCTTGCGCTGAGCGTCGGCCTGGGCATTGGCTTGGTCGATTTGCTTCTGCAGTGCATCAGCGAACTGCTGTTGCTGGGTCATCGACTGCTGCCGATAGGTCTCCAGCGCAGCGTTGTTGGCCGCGATGTCGGACTCGCTGGGGCCGACGTACCTGATCTCAGGGGCCTGGGGGGCAGATCCGAAACACATGGCTACGAGGTGGCGATGTTGAGGCCAGTGCCGCTGCCCTGGCTGGTGGGTGTGGACTGACCGACGCGATCAATCCGCAGGCCCTGCTTGCCCCGTGGCTTGGCCATGGCCTCGCGGTCCGTGCCAATCACAGGGGCTTGCGCTGTTCGATCCGGCGGTGGCGTACCAATCAACGCAGCCATGCGTGCGGCATTGGCTTGCGTTTCGTTGGCGCGTTGGACCTTGAAGTCACGCACCTCAGCAAGGGACTGCTCCTGCCCTTTCAGGGCCTGAGTGAGCTCCATCTGTTTCAGGGACATGACGCCCTGCTGCTGCTGGCGCATCAGGTCCAGCTGCAGATCGGCCTGCCGGTCGTAGGCCTTGGTGTCGGGCATCGTGATTGTTGCCCTGCTGCCGCCTCCCCCGAAGCACATCAGAGTTCCTCCAGGTTGAGCGGATCTGCCTGCTGTTCCTCCCGCAGTTTCACCAGATAGCCGATCACTTCCTGCGTTCCGATCCAGTGATCAATTTCCCGATGGGACATTGCACGACTGGGGACATCAGGGAAGACGCCCCGCAGCTTTTCGATCAGCTCGTCAGTAACGATGGGCTGTAACACTGCAGGAGTGCAGAACACTCTCAGGCTACCGGTGGCTCCCATAGCAGGGGAGTGCTGCTCGTCAAGTCGTACTCGCCTGCGCGAAGGATGCGAGCACAGCGTGCTTGCTGGATCACGTAGGGCAGGCCATAGCCCTTCTTCTCAAACGCCTTAAGCGTCTGATCCCACATCTCCACCTCTGTTGTGCAGCCAGCCAACAGCCGATCAGCGCCAACCGCGCCGATGCCAGGGCAGCCCGGGTAGTTGTCGCTGGTGTCACCCGTCAACACCTGGCTGTAGAAGCTGCGATCGGCCTGCAATCTGCTGACCTCGAGGATCTCCCCGTCACGCAGATGCAGCCCCGGCAAGGTGAGCATGTCCTTGTCGATGCTGACGATCACGTCGCCCTGTTCATAGAGAACGCCGAGCACGTCATCGCCTTCGATGTCGGGCAGCCGCTTCACCTGCCAGCCCCTTGCCGGGGCCGCCTTGTCCACCCACTCCACAAGTTGCCGGTAGCCGGCGGGCTTGCGGTACTTCTTGCGGTTCGCCTTGTACTGGGGCCAGACGCCATAGCGAAAGCTCACCCGATCCGAGAACACGAGCACGGGATCGTGATCGGGAAGGGTGTCGCGGATCTCGCCGATGGCGTCCTGGAACGTGGCCTGCGCATCGCCATGCCGGCAGAGATAGGTCCAGTCATCGGGCGCCCATTCGGCCTCGTACTCACTGGCCGCGGCGGCACGGTAGAGATACACCTCGGTGTCGATCAAGGCCTTCATTGCTCACACTCCCTGATCAGCCGATCGGCCACCTCGTTAATGGCCAGGTGGCAGATGCGGGCTTGGCCTTCGTCTGGCGCCCAGCTGCGAACGCGCTGGCTGACCTCGAACACAACAGCCTTCATCCTGCGGCGGTCGTCGATGCTGTATTCACCCAGGCTCCAGTAGAGCTCGGTCAGTTCATTGAGCAGGGTCATTTGATCACCTCAGCAGTGCAATCGGGCCAGCGGTTTTTGCAATACAGCAAGGCCTTCGCCTCGCTTGGGGCAGGAATAGTCACGCGCATCAAGGGCATTGCCGGCTGCTTGACGTGCAACCGGAACAGCCGTGTTGATTCATCGGGCTGTGGCCGGCTAATGCCTGGCCCCAGGTTTGGCTCCACCCAGCCAGGTGGGATGTAGTTGGGGTTGAGTCCCATCACTCATCCTCCATTTCGATGATGTGTTCCAGGGCCCGGATGTATCCGTTCCAATAGCCCTGCGTGAAGCTGCCTTCCACGGTCTCGCCGTAATGACCCAGCGCCATGTCCCTCAATCGAACAAGGGCGCGTCGGGAGACGTCGATTGGCTCTTCTCCTTGTCTTGTTGCCATGGCTGTACGTTGCGGGGGTCGTGGATGTTGACGTAGCCGTATTTGCCAAGGAACACCATCAGGCTTCTGACCCTGCGAGAGACAACAGCGCCGCGGCGCCATGCCCCCTGGTAGTAACCCTTGACCTCCTGGCCGATCTCGTACTCGTGGGTCCAGCTCATCCGTGGTGCTTGCGAAAGGCCTCCATGTCCCTGAAGTCCATCTCCTGAAACTGCGGGTGCTGTGCCAGGAATCCAGGGCTGGGCAAGATCACATCCCGCCCGCTCTTGTTGAACTGCAGGGTTGACCACTTGCCTGTAAGCAGGCCGCGTTCAAGGATTCCTTGCAGCTCGTGCTTGTCGATCAGCGGCTCCATCACTGGGCCTCGAGTCGAGCTGCCTCCTGCTGTGCCCACTGCAGGTAACTGTTCCACTTTTCCGGCGTGAGCGGGCTGTCTTCCTTGGCAGGCGGCAGCAGCGGATGCTCATTGCTCTCGAAGGGCACGTAAGCCTGCGAGTTGTGCGGGTCTGGGGCTGAGATCAGCGACCGGCGCGTCGTTGGCAGCTTCTCCAGCTGCCAGCCGGCAGGACGACAGAAGCTCGGCAGCTCCTCGCGGAAACCCCAGCTTCTATTAGCCATGCCGTTCTCTGTTCGATAAAGCGGTGCCATCAATTCCTTCCAGGTGGGGTAACGCTTGAACGTGTTGGGCTCGAGGCCTTGAATCCATTGCTCTGCGGCCCACATGAATTGCGGCTCAGTGATCTCGGGGAACTCACTGGTGAAGCTGTGAAACTTCAGCCGACAAACGTGTGGGCTCCAGCGGTCGCTGTCTTTGATGCGCAGGTGGGCTGCGATCATTTCGGCGACCACCAGAAATGTCTCGGCGGTCAGGCTGATTGGCTTGGCCATTGCTCGAGCGCGGCAAGCATCCGCGGGTCTTGGGGCATGGGCCGGCCCAGGGCAGTGGGCTTGGCTAGCTCTTCTTTGAGGTACTCAGGCTTCAGTGCCTGCCAGCCGTGCTCAACACCAGCTGCGCACAAGGCAACCTGCTGCCATTCGGGCAAGCGTGCGATGCGATTGCAGGTGGCAAGCCATGCCGCCTCTGTCCAGGTGGCATTGCCTTTGTGCTTTGAGCGGCGGCTCTCGTTCCACCACTGCAACAGCAGCGGGGCAGCCTCCTCGCAGACACCATCGGGCACAGCGCTCATCTGCCAAGCGGGTGCAGCGGCTCGCTTAGCGGCTGTCCTTTCCTCTTCTTCCAGGTCAGGCACCGCCGCAAGAAACGGTGCAGGCTGGCCAGCTTCGATGTAGCCAACCGCCCGGCCAGCAAACACACAGACACGTTCAAGTGTCTGGAATGTTTTGCCGCAGCTTTGGCACAGCCTGATCCTGCGATCAGCCTCAGCGGCCGAGCGTGTTTCAGTGACGCGGCTTTTGTCGTTGCCGCAGTGAGGGCATTTCATTCGCCTTCCCCCACATCTGCCCAGCTGCCACACCAGCTGTCGTGATAGACGGTTGGCCAGCGCGGATGAAAGCGCGTGCTGTATTCAGGCGGTTGGCAGCGGCACTGAAGAAAGTGCTGCCTCTCGTAAACAAAGTCGCGTGCGTATCTGCAGTTGCTGCAGCACTGCTCACGCAGCGGCGGATAACTGTTCGTCATTCCAGATGACCTTCAAGTGAATTGACTGGTTGTTCTTGGGTTGCTGCTGCCACTGCGCTTCGATTCGCTGCAGCACCGTCACCCGGTCATCGGCCCACACAATCCCGTTGCCGGCATCCATCACGGCGCCGGCCAAGTTGTCCAGGTCAGATGTTCCGGGCCCAAAGAAGGTGAGGTGCAGCGCCACCACCTGACCCTTCTCCAGCGGTGGGACAGTCCACCACTCACTGAGGATTGCCTGAACGCTTTCAGCCCAGGTGCGGTACTTGGTGTCCTTGTAGGCAGAGCCTCGCCCAAAGCGAGGCCGTGCCTTGGGCTGCAGCGGCACCGGCAATACGAAGTCGGCGGTGCGCAACGCCATCAGAAGGGGATCTCCTCGTCATCGGCTTCAGCCAGCACCGCGGGAGCCTCCGCCGCAACCTGCTTGGCGCGAGCCCGCAGCTTGTCAGCCATGCTCATTTCGGCTGGCTCCTCTGTAGCGAACGGGGTCTGGGCGGCAGGTGTCTCGGCCACGTAGCCGTCTTCCTCGCCGAAGGCCGACGCTGCATCAACCCGCTCGTAAGCCACCAGGTCAATTACCTGCAGCGACTCGAGGGTGAGGCTGATGCCCTTGGCACCACTGCGCTTCTCGGTCCAACCCCAGGCCGAGAACGCCACCTTGACCTTGGAGCCGTTGCCGATCAGGCAGTCCTGAGGCCAGAGGTTCTTCTTGCTATCGACGATCACCGGCGGGGACATCAGGTTCCCCTTGGCGCTCATCTCGGTGCGCTTGAACCGGAAGCGGATCTTTCCGGTGGGGTTCTTGTCCTTGTCCATCTGATCGGCGAAAGGCCAGGCGTTCTTCGCTTGCTTGGCGCCGGGGCCGTTCACTTCGACGAACAGAAGTTCGATTTTTTCGATGAAAGCAATGGTCTCTGGGTCGGCCGGATCAAGGGCCAGCTCGATCGACCAAGCGCGAGGGTCGCCTTCCTCGTAGCCATCAGCGGGCTCGAGAACTTTGGCCCACCAGGCTTCGCCAAGCGGGGAAACGTGGAGCTGTCGCGGCATTTGTGCGCCACATGTGGAGGACAGCGAGACCTTAAGCACCTAGGAGTGCTACGGCAAGACTCCTAGGAGAGTCTCACGAGAAGCAATGTGGGTTCTGTCCGATCTCTCCGTGGCATAAGTCGCCCACCTGCGGCGGCGGTGGCAGGCTCTTAACCCCTGCAGCATCAGCGATCTGAGCCGACATCTCAGCCAGCCAGTCCGGTGCATACAACCCCCTGAGCTCATCGTGCAGGGTGTGATGCAGCCAGCCTGCGCGAGATGGAATTGTCGCAAAGCAGTCGTGATTGGTTAGGAGCTGCGCCCCTTGCTCTCCACTCTTCTCGATGACTAACTGGCACAGCGCCGCATCAAACGAGTGGACCGTGTTGGCGGTCACCGCCCGGTTGGTACTGCGTGCTGACAGCTCTCCTTCTGTTGCCTCATCCGCCCACGTCTGCCACCGCCGCCGGCCATGGGCCAGGGTCGTGACAGTGGTGCGTGCATCCAGTGCATCGCCCAGCCGGATCGGCATCCCCATTGGGCTGGTCCACTGCACCGCCTTGCCCTCGGCCAGCACCGTCCTGGTCACGGTGCGCAGCCAGGTCTGCAGATCGAGGCAGCTCTTGAGCTCAGCCCCCAGCAGCACCCCCAGCTTGCGGGCCAGGTAGCGGGCCGGCGCCAGGTAGGCGAACTCCCACTGGTAGAGCTTGAGCCCGGCCTGCCGCTCCTCGAGCGCTGCCACCAGCCCCTCCACCACACCCAGGAACTGGGCGCCATAGATGGTCGTCATCACTGGGCCTTTGCACAGCGAGCGATCAACGCCGAACTCAAGCCAGAGCTGGGCCATGCGCTGCTCGCGCTCGGTGCCGTTGCTCAGATCCAGCCGCAGCAGCCGCTGCAGTTCGCCTGCGATGTGGGTGTAGAGATCGCGGTGGCTTTTGCCGGCGATGTTGGTCAGCTTGGCCAGCCTGCGATCACGCACCAGGGCAGACGCAATGCCAATGCCGCTGCAGGTTTGGTCGAACCGCACCGGTGTGGTGCAGCTGCTGCTCGGGTCAGCCACCTGCTGCGCAATGGCGCGGCACAACTGCAGGTACTGCCATGGATCCTTGGCATCACGCCACAGCTCAAGCCGATCCAGTGGCGCCTCTGCCGCTGCGCACATCTCGATCAGGTGATTGCGGCCCCACTCCAGCCGGGCCTGCCAGTTGCCTCGGATCCCCCAGTGACTGGCCGCACCTTTGAGCAGCCACTCAAGCGCCTCGACTGAGCAGGTCTCGCCGTGGCTGAAGTGAACGGCAGCCTTCTCCCAGTCCGGGCCCTGGTGGGTGGCGTAGCGGTTGGAGGTGTAGAGCCGGCCACGGAAATCGCTGCAGTAGGCGAACCAGATCGGCATCCCAGCCACCTCCTCGCACTGCCGGATGGTCTGCTCAATCCGGTTGCGTTCTGCTGCGCCCTCGCAGCGGTCGCGCTGCGCCTTCAGGCGTTGTCGCTGGTAATCCTTGAAGGCCTCAGGCCCGAGCAACTCCTGTGGCCGCGCCGGATCCTCGAGCGGGTCGCGGGTGACAGGGAACAGCCCCCGGATGTTGTGATCCCAGGCGCAGCGCTGCAGCTCAACCATGCCCGGGTCGATGCGCAGCTCCTGCTGCTGCAGCTGGTTCACCGCCTTGAGCACTGGGGCCAGGGCGGCTGGTGTCAGGTGACCGAGGTCCAGCCCGGCCCTGCTGCGCACCAGCGGTTGCTTGTTGTCCAGGTGCCCGCCGCCGTGCATCCCCTCCCATGGCCGCGGCGGCACCAGCATTGGCAGTCGGCGTGCCTGGAAGGGCCGCGGCGGGTTGGCCTTGATCACCGCTTCAGCTGTTGCAGTTGGCCGCACGGTGCAGCGCAGCCGGCCATTGCGGCTGGTGGTGCCCACCTCCACCAGATCGGTGTTGCCCAGGATCACCTGCAGCAGCAGGTTGCCCACCTCCACCTTCTCTGTGTGTGTCCACCCGCTGCAGTCCAGCCGCAGCTGCTCGAGCACCTTGGTGTTGCTCAGCGCCTTTGCCCCTTTGCGTTTGCGGATCAGCCGCATCAGGTCAGGGCTGGCCTGTTCGATCCGTCCGGCCTTGAGCTCGTCCTGCAGGGCCTTGCCGATGACACCGGCCAGCCGGCGCTGCTCAGGGCGCTGACTGATCTGGTCGATCACCACTCCCAGGGCGATGGCAGCAATGGACCTTGGCCCTCGATTGGTGACGTGCAGCAGTAGTGGCCAGGCGGCGAAGTGCGGGCCCGGCTTGTTGGGGTTGGCCAGCAGCTCCTCGAGCAGCAGGCCCAGGGCCACGGTCACCTGCTCGGCGTACTGGGTGAAGAGGGCCCGGCCGTACTCAGTGACGCTCTCTTTGCCCTGCGCTTTGAGCTTGGCTCGGGCATTGATTGCATCCCATTTCGCCCGCTCTCTTTCCCTCTCCTCCCTCTGCTTCTGCAGTTTGTCCACAGGGGTGGACGCGGGATTTTTGGGTTTCAATTCGCATTTTCGGCTGCCTTCAGCAGTAATTCCACCCCACCTGTGCAGAGATGGCTAACTGCTTGGTGCAACCGATGGATGCGAGTGCTCTGCAGGGGTGGAATGACATTTTTCGGATTTTAAGTCCGCTGCGTATACCAATTCCGCCATGCTCCCGCCTGTGACCGCAAGGGATCTCAGGGATTCAGCCGTCTGCGGGGACTGCCGAACCTAAGCAGTCTGCCGCAGCGAGCAGGCAGAGAA